>OJDR01000058.1_pt1 | contig 49044 bp, 44 predicted proteins | sample 1593081 | NCBI WGS metagenome assembly OJDR01 (sample SAMN05416873, study PRJEB24817) | seawater metagenome | isolation source: Sea water | place: Canada:Atlantic | collected 2013-11
ACCAAGCTGATGGCATGGTTCACGCAACGCGTAAGCAAATTGAAGAAGCAGGCGACGATTTACCTAGCGAAGATAAAGAGAAGATTGAAGCAGCATTATCTGAGCTTGAAGTTGCTCTTAAAGGTGAAAGCAAAGAAGAAATCGATGCTAAATCTCAAGCCGTTATCGAAGCTTCTGCTAAGTTAATGGAAATTGCTCAAGCTAAAGCCCAAGCACAAAATGGCGCACCTGAAGGTGAAGCTCCTGAAGCTGATTCATCAGGCGGTGATGATGTTGTTGACGCTGAGTTTGAAGAGGTTAAAGACGACAAGTAGTTAATTGTTTGATTGTCTCTATATCGCTCAATAGCAGCGTTGGACATGCTCATATACCTTTGTATGTTCCGCGTGTCCGCCTTGCTCTAGAACGATACAGTAACAATTTAAAGATTAAACTTTGTTGTTGAGTTCAAACAATTAAAGCGTCGATAGCCATCGGCGCTTTATTATGTCAAAAGAAATGAAAATTTTTTATTAAACGATGGTAATTTGCTTAGATTTTTAATGTTTTAAAATGACTTTTTAAAGCTTCTAAGTAAGAAGTTAAACAAATTAGTATCCACCAATTTGAAGTAAAGAAATAAACCTATGTCAAAACGCGATTATTATGAAGTGCTAGGTGTATCGAAAGATGCAGCAGAGCGTGATATCAAAAAAGCTTACAAACGTTTAGCAATGAAGTATCACCCAGATAGAACCCAAGGTGATAAATCAAAAGAAGAACAGTTTAAAGAAGTTAAAGAAGCTTATGAAATATTAAACGATGATCAAAAGCGCGCGGCGTATGATCAATACGGTCATGCAGCGTTTCAACAAGGTGGCCATGGTGGCGGCGGTGGTTTTGGCGGTGGTCAGGACTTTGGCGATGCCTTTGGTGATATTTTTGGCGACATTTTTGGTGGCGGCGGCCGTGGTCGTGGTGGTCAATCTCGCCAACGTCGTGGCTCTGATTTACGCTACAATCTTGACCTTAGTCTTGAAGAAGCAGTTAAAGGTAAAACCTTAGAAATCAAAGTGCCTACCTTTGTTAGCTGTGATCCTTGTGACGGCAGTGGCGCTAAAAAAGGCACCAGTGCTAAAACCTGTTCAACGTGTCATGGCCATGGCCAAGTTCAAATGCGCCAAGGTTTGTTTGCTGTACAACAAACCTGTCCAACATGTTCAGGCCAAGGTAAAGTTATTTCAGACCCTTGTACGTCATGTCGTGGTAAAGGTCGTGTTGAAAAGAATAAAACTTTATCGGTTAAGATCCCACCAGGTGTTGATACTGGCGATAGAATTCGCTTATCAGGTGAAGGTGAAGCGGGCGAGCATGGTGCACCAGCAGGTGATTTATATGTGCAAGCTAATGTTCGTGAACATAAGATATTTGTTCGTGATGAAAACCATTTATATTGTGAAGTACCGATTAGTTTCACAACGGCCGCGTTAGGCGGCGAAATTGAAGTGCCAACGCTTGAAGGTAAGGTGAAGCTGAAAATACCAAAAGAAACGCAAACGGGTAAGATGTTCCGTTTACGTGGCAAAGGTGTTAAATCAGTTCGTAGCCATTCAACGGGTGATTTAATGTGTAAGGTTGTGATTGAAACGCCGGTAAGTTTATCGGGCGATCAAGCCGACTTGCTTCGTCAGTTAGAAGAAAAAATGGGTAAAAGCACCAGTAAGCATAGCCCGAAAGAAACTGGTTTTTTTGACGGTGTGAAAAAATTCTTCGATGACCTTAAAAGCTAAGTTAATTCGATAATAGTTGTATACTAAAATCCCGCACTAGGCGGGATTTTTTATGTTTGAAAAAAAAGCTATAATGTGATGTGAATTCACAAAATTGCTTTAACTTTATAGATTTTATGCTTTGCTGAAGCCTTTCCTCAGCCAATATATTGAGAATGTATTTATGAAAAAATTGTTTGTCGGTGTTTTGATTCTATTGAGTCAAATAAGTTTTGCAGAAGATGAAGTTAAAGAGTTACCACCATTAGATCCTGCCTATATGGGCATCCATGGAATGGCGCTATTTACTCAAGGCTCTAGTATATATGCTTCACATATGCCGTTATATCATAAGCCGCATGACGTGCAATTATTATATAAATTAGATAATAATGACTTGGCGGTTTTGCAAACGGTCAGAGATGGCGACCTGATCACTATTAAGCCCAAACCTTTTAACCTTCAGCGTTTAATGCGTGGCGAAAAAATGGTTATTAATGTTGACTTATATGCCGGACATTTCGAACGTGACGGTATGTTAGTTTATGAAAATATCCCGATGTCATTTGATAAACAAATGTACGTTCGAAGCTTTGACGATATTAAACCGTCTAGCGTAGCGCAAGAGTATGATGTGGTGTCATTAAGAAATAACTATAACATTTATATTCATCGAATTTTGCAGGCTCCTAGCTTTGACCATATTATCGGTGTTGATCTTGAATCTAGTTGTTTAGCACGTTTTAATACCTCGTCACCCGTGCCAAAAGAAACAGAGCTACAGTATAAGTTTCTAAATTGCGGCACGATGAAACCGTTATATTTTGAAACTCAAGATTTTGAAAAAAATTAATTAAACTCAACAGTTGTTAGTTAAAAAGGGCTATTTATTAGCTCTTTTTTGTTTTTAAACTCTAACTTTAAATACCTGTTTCGCATTTTCGCTTAAATTTCAAATATTAAGTAACTCATACTGTCCATTATTTTTACACCATGAAAATTAATCCTATACAACAAATATACAAGTAATTGAAATTGTATTGTTTTGTGCTTTTGGTCTGTTATATGCTTACAAAGCATAGATTATTTTTTCAAACTTTTTATGAATGTTTGCCTAAGTAGTAGCAGTAGATTGTTTACATTTGTTGTAGTGAGTCAGTGTTTGGCCACTAAGTGAATATAGGCGGGTGTTGATATTATTTAAGGTATTACTATGAGTAAAGTAAACCGTATTTATTGTTTTTCTTTTTTATCTCTAATCATTTTACTTTTAGTTGGCTCTTGTACAAGTAACTCCCATAAAGCCTATTTAGCTGAAAAACCTACTGTATATCAAAAGAATATCGCTAAAAAGAAGCTGTTGTTTGTTTCTAATCAAGATGGCGATCGTGAAATATTTATTACTAACCTTAATGGCGAAAGCCTGAAGCAACTAACCCATAATCGTCGTGATGATTACGACGCGTCGTGGTCACCAAATAGTCAATTTATTCTCTTTACGTCAAATAGAGATAACGGTGATTCTGAGGTTTACATAATGCATGCTGATGGCAGTCAGCAAACGAATTTATCACGAAGCCCCGGCTATGATGGCCAACCTCGTTGGTCTCCCGATGGCAGAACAATTGCTTTTACCTCAGATAGAGAAGGTGATATTGCTATTTTTTCTATGGGACTTGATGGCGCGGACGTTCGAAAACTAACTACAGATAACACTGCAAGTACGAGTTATACCGAACCTGTTTGGTCACCTAATGGTCAATGGATTGCTTACCGAAAACAAAATGAACGCGCAAAAGGCGATCTTTGGTTAGTAAAGCTTAGTAACGGGCAGCATAGACAATTAACTAATAATGAAAAATTCGACGACGACTTACCCAGGTGGTCGCCGGATAGCCAAAAACTTATTTATCAATCCAGAAGAGACAAAGAATATAATATCTATTTATATGACGTAACTAGTAATAAGGAGTTTAAACTGACAAATTTACCTTCCGCAGACTCTCGTCCCCGTTGGTCTAATTCAGGTGAAGATATTGTTTTTCTATCAACAAGAGGTTCAACGGGGCGAACTCAAGTTTTTATCATGAAAAAAGATGGCTCAGACCAGCTAGGTTTAACCGATAATCGTTTTCAAGTTAATGATGCCGAATGGCTTGATGATGATACGGGGATTCTTTATGTTAGCTGGCAAAGTGGGAATGTATCAAATGTTTTTCTAGCCGACTTAAAGTCAGGCAAGCACAAGATTATTTCACCTGCAAAAGGTTATCAAAGTCAGCCTTTATTAGAGCCCGCAGTATTTTTAACACGATCTAAAAAACTTCCTAACCATTTGCCATTATTATCAGATGTTACGCAAAAACGTAATGTCGCGATATTAAGGCCGTAGGAGAAACATTGTGAAAATACAAAGTCTAACTATTTCTATTTCTACGGCATTTGCCGTATTTATAGCTGGTGCAGCAAATGCTGCAACGACCATTTATACAACAGATGCTGATTTTGAGTTGGGGACTCTTAATTCTGTTAACCATGATGCACCTGGCAGTAACCAACTGCAACTTAATAGCTCTGGCGATACATTCCCTGTTTTGTGGGTTGCCAATGCAGGTGAAGATAGTATGTCACGTATCAATACTGACGGGAATGCTGGTAACGGTTGTGAGGAAGCACGTTATTTGACGTCGTATGGCGACCCAAATACGCTCGCAAATCATGGTGCATTTTCTGGGCCGGCTCCATCACGAACCGCTGTTGATACCACGGGCAATGTTTATGTTGCTAATCGTAATTTTAATGGTCAGCCACCTGAGCTATTAAAAATTGCTGTTGAAGGTGGGGTTGATCGAAACGGTAACGGAGTTATTGATACATCGTTTGATACTAATGGTGACTGTAGCATTACGCCGGATGAAATGTTAGCAGTTGTAGATGACGGTGACGGTGTTCTTGACATTGATGACTTCCAAGATGAGCGGGTAGTCTGGATTTCTTCTTTTGCTGAAAATGGCAATCTAGGACGTTCGCTATGTCTTGATGTTAGCGGTAACCTTTGGGCGGGCACTTATAGTGGTCGAGATTACTATAAATTTAATCAAGCAGGTGTGCAGCTTGCTGGGCCAATAAGCACAGGGATTAGTAGCTATGGCTGTGCGGTAGATGCTGGCGGCACGCTATGGGGCGCATCGCTAGGATCATCACTCGTTGAATTAGATACCAATACTGAAACGCACACGATAAATCGCTCGTTGCAGAGTAATTATGGTATCGCTTTAGGTAACGATCGGGTTTATTTGGGCAGCACATTACACGCTTTTGATCCAGCAACCAATACCACTCAATTTAGTGTTGCATCTGGCGGCACAGGTGTTGCCGTTGATGGTGACGGTGCCGTTTGGTTTGGTACCCCGACGTTACGAAAATTTACCACCAATGCGGCCGGCGACTTAAATACCACGCCAGATTGTTCCGTTGCAACACAAGGCGGTCGAGGACCTATTGTAGGTAAAGGCGGGCGCATCTGGACTATCAACACGAGCTTTAATAGTGTTTCGCAATATGACAGTGATTGTAACTTTATTTCAACCGTACCTGTTGGGCGAACTCCCTATACCTACAGTGATGCAACCGGTTTTGGTGCGCGTAATCAAACCGATCCAACCGGTATTTGGTCGATTATTAATGATGGTGGCGATGCTGGAACAGACTGGGACTCATTGGCATGGAATACCGAAGCACAAGGTAATGTGCCTGCGGGGGCAAGCATAAACGTTGAGGCACGCGCTGCAGATTTGGTTGCGAATTTAGGTCTAGAAGCATACGCTCCGATAAGTAATGGCGGAACGGGGTTAGGGCTAATAGGACAGTTCATTCAAGTAAGGGTCACCCTCAGACCGGGGGTTGACAATATAAGTCCTATACTCTCAGATTTAGCTATTAATACGGCAGCAAGCACTAACTGTGATGCTAATGAAGATGGTCAAATTGATCGAATTGATATTGGCATTATCGGTCGTCATCGAAATGTGCCAGTCCCTCCGGGTAATCCATTATTTGATATCAATAGTGATAATGTTATCAACGTAGTTGATGCTCGTTTATGCGTGCTGCAATGTACCAATAACCGTTGTGCGCTTTAGTATAACTTTAACTAATATTTGGAGTGTTAAATGAAATTTATTAAAAGTTTAGTATTAGTGGTCAGCTTAATGTTAAGTAATGTCAGTAATGCGTCGTTGATGTTATGGCTTGATCCTGCCGTACAGCCTGGTTCAACGGGGGATAACATAACCTTAACATTAATGGCAGGAGGCCTTGGTGATGGTGTGCCACTCAGTTTAGGAGCATTTGACCTTGATATAATATTTGATCCAGCTGTGTTGTCATTTACTGGTTATACACTATTTGATGGCTTAGGGGATATCGACTTATTTGATGCAGATGATTTAAGTTTAGGTGAATACGCGCCAGGAGTTGTTGGGTTATCTGAAGTCAGTTATTTACCTCTCTTTGCCCCAGGTTTTCTTGACTTTTTTCAACCAGGGGAGTTTGCCTTAGCTGAGCTAACATTTCATATCGACTTGCTAGATGCACCAGACTTTACCATTGTTGATATGGTACCAGTTGCATTTACTGATAGTGCAGGGCTGGCTATTGACCCGGCAGAAATGCGCAGTGCGTTAATTGGTACACAACCCCAGACCACAGTACCAGAGCCTACAACGCTATCTTTATTTGCGCTAGCGTTATTTTTTACTTCTTACAGGAGAAAATTAAAAGCTTAATAGCAATGCCTTTTAATCTTAAAGGGATCAGAAAAACGGATCGTTTACGATCCGTTTTTTTGCCGAGCTAATGTGGGTAGTACTGATATTTAGGTCATCGCTTTAGCTAGTCAATAGCTAGAATTGGTATTCGATGCTTGCCACAAGATTAATACCTGCTTCATTTTGTCCTGAGCCATGCACACGGTAGTTCTTATCAAAAATATTATCTAAGTTAAGTGTCAATTGCATTGACTTTGATACTGAGTAACCGCCCCCAATATCCCAAACAGCAAAACTAGGTGTGCCACCAGGTGGAATGCGCTGCGTATCTGATTTATCACGGGTTGATAAACGATCTCCGTTGTCATAGGCGGTGATTGAGGCGTGCAGCCACCAGTTATTAGTAAGTGCTAAATAGTTTATACCTAACCTCATATTAGTTGGCATGAGTCGATTGATATATTCACGTGTCATCATGTTATCTGAGCTCGGGAAAGTGTCTATTTTACCATTGATATACGCGAAACTGGCGTTTAATTTCCATTGCATATTGAGCGTGTAGTTAATATCTATTTCACTTCCATAAGCATAGCCATTGCCAATATTTTTCTTGGTTATTTCAAATTCACCGTCATTATTAATATTCCCAGTGGGTACGCGCTGTATTTGATCAGAAATTTTGGTGTAGTAAATAGAGATATCATAATTCAGACTACTTGAGCGAAATTTAATACCGCTATCAAAGGTTAGGTAATGCTCAGGTTTTAATTGTAGTGACGGAATTTCAAATTCATTTGAACGTGCGCTATCAAAACGAGTTAAATCAGATAGATTTGGTGCTCTAAAACTTTGAGATATGCCGAAATAAATACTTTTGCTTTGTGGACTAATTTGATAATTTGCTCTTAAATTGAAAACAACGTTATTCCAATTGTTTTTCAGGGTAATAAGGCCACCCTGAAAAGGGTCTTGTATTTTATCAGCTTTAACGCTCATATAACTCCAGCGTGTGCCAACATCAATGGTTGTCTTTTCATTTAAACTGTATTTGTTTTGGCCGTATATCCCGAACCATTGATAAGATGCATTGTCTGCAACTGGGCCTTGAATGTCATTTGTAGAGGAGAAACTATCAACATCATCGCGATAATATTCGAGGCCATAAATCGTGTTATGTAAACCATGCTGTTTGAAAAAATTAACGTTTAGACCTAGAGTATTAACATTAAAACCTTGCTGGTCGTTGCGGTTCTTAGTTCGAACTCGATGCCTGACTTCATTCTGTTTTTGATAAGAAAATGTTAAGTTAGCGCCATCAGCCAACCATGTTTTGTGACTTGTATCTAATTTCAAATACAGTAATTCTCTTTCTTGATCTAAATTTCTTGTTAGCTCACTTCCTACGTCAGTACCTGAAAAACTAATGGAATGTATGGTTTTATGCGTTCGAGGTACGTCATTCTGCTTGGTTTTAAAATAAGCAGCAGTTAGTTGGGTGTCATCGGCAATAGAGAGCAACCATTTCAAATCGATATTAAATTCATCATAGTGAGTATTTGGCTGCTCATTTGTGCTACCTCCTGCGGTTAAATTACCATAGTCTTTGCCAGTAAAACCGATTGATAATCCAGAGTTAGTTGAGATTTTATGGGTAAATGAGGCACGCAAAACATTGGAGTGCTCGGCAGTGGCTCCTCGGTAAACTAACGATGTTAGAGGTTGGACATTAAACTCATCTATGGTTTGAAGTTTGGTTATAGCGTTTACGGTACCGCCAATAGCGTCGGAGCCATAAACTACGGAGGTAGAGCCCTTTACCACTTCAAATTTCTCAATGGAGTAAGGATCTACAGTATTCCAATACTGATTAGGGCCCTCTCTAAATACAGAATTATTTAAACGTATACCATCAATTAAAAAAACATTTCTAAACCCCGTAAACCCCCGAATGTAAGGAGAACCCTGACCATGCGCCGTTTTTTGTAAATATACCCCCGGTATAGTAGCTAAAGCGTCAACGGTAGTACGAATGCCCTTTTTCATAATCTCATCTTCATAAATAAGTGACGTGCTGTAGGGACTAAGTAACTCACTAATTGCAAGTCGCTCTGCTGTAATCGTGATAACTTCGTCTGGGGCATTATTATTGCTGGGGCTGGCTGAATTAGCGGTGGCACTTACTGTTATAAGAAGCCAAAATGCTGAATAGAATGAATATTTAAACATCCGTATTTACCTGTATATTATAAAGTTATTATAGTAATCACCGTTAATAGACTAAGTGTAGACAGTGGTAATAAGTATGCAAATATTGTCAGAAATAATGAACTATACTTTTCCTAACGTCGTCGTGAAAGTGTGCCTATTTATGCAAAAAAAACTAGTATTAGCTGTTGTCGGAGGCTTGGCTTTGTTGATGGTATTCTTTTTTGGCGGGATGTCGACGAGTACAGACGATGGTCAAAATGTCAGCGTTTTAAACAACAATTTAACTGTTGTTATACAACAAGAGAAAAAAAAATTATTTATAGATAAGACTACTGTTGGAAACTCACGCCACCTTTTTCCTCCTGTTGTTTTTGAAGCTTTAGATAGTGAGCCTAGGAAAAATTTAGTTAAACATATGGCATCAGATGGTGAAGTAGAAATTACTTCAAGTTCAGTACGAATAAGTGAGGAGAGGCTCGACCGTGTCTTAAAGAGTGTTCCGATTAACTACCACGCTATTTTGTACTGGAATGATGGCCAAGATGAAGAGTTGATCGATGACTACAACAAAGTAACAGAAAATTCTGCTCCTGATGTTACTGAGTTGAACAACGAAAATATAGCAGAGGCGTTATCAAGCTTTATTTATCAGCACGAACTGAGTACTCAAATAATCTTGGAGTATTTGGACTGCAGCCAGATTGGCTGTGTTATTTATGGTGTGGAATTACAATCAGGTATTTGGAACCAATTGATTGATTCTGCTAGAAATCAAACATGGTGGATTTTTTCAAAAAATAGCACGCGAAGTTCTGTTGGCGCTAATGGAAATTTAATATTTTTCACTGTTATTCGCTAACTTTTTAGCTACTATGATGAAAACGGCATGTTTATGGCGTTACTCATCACCGAAGTTGGGTAGCACACCACTACGGCTATGCTCAAATATCAAGGATGTCTCTACTGTGGTCACTTCGTCTCGTGAGGTAATCGCATTGAATACAAATTGACGTAAGTGTTCACTATCTTTGACCGACATATGAATAAAGTAATCATAACTACCACCCATGTGATACAAACTTATAATCTCAGGTAGTTTAAGTAGATCATCACGCAACTCGTTGACAATTAATTCAGAGTAAGGCTGAAGTTTAATCGCCGCTATCGCTTCGATGTTTCCGCCGATACTCTTAAAATTAATATCAATAAAAGCATGATTGATGACACCGCTATTCTTCATGCGCTTCACACGCTCTAAACAAGTCGATGGTGCGATACCAATTTGCGCAGCTAATTCCTTGTTAGTAATATCGGCGTCTTTATAAAGCAAGGTGAGAATGCGTAAATCTATATCATCAAGTTTTTTCATTAATTACCTGTAAATAAAATACTGCTTAATTTAGCTAAATACTACACTCAATGTGAGCACTGAGACTAGTCTTATAGCTTTTTTTTTGAATTTTTGTTGTTAAATTGTTCATTAAGCCTGTTGTTCGATATTTTTAGCGACGTTTTATTATTTACCTTGAAAAATTTGTTTCAAAGCTTCATAACGATAATGTTTGCTAGTGTTACGCCATTTGACATATTATGGCAATCTATTTGCTATCATTACTTCTAGTTAGAAAAATAAAAAGGCTTACTCTATGACTTTGCTTTGGATACCCTTGCTATCCTTATTTGGCAGTATTATTTCTTCAATGACAGGTAAATTAACGCGTAATCAATCAACTATTTTAACGTTAGTGATGCCGGTAGTCGCTTTATTAATCATAGTTAGTCTAACGCCTGCTGTAATCGCTGGCGAAGTGATACGTGAGACTATTTCTTGGATCCCATTACTTGGTATCGACATTGCGTTTCGTTTAGATGGTCTAGCCTTGTTGTTTGTTTTTATGATACTTGGCATAGGTATATTAGTTATTTTTTATGCTCGATATTACCTTAGCAGTCATGACTCTCTTCCTAAGCTTTATTCTTACCTGATGCTGTTTATGACAGCAATGCTTGGCATTGTGATGTCTAATAATGTTATCCAATTGTGGTTTTTTTGGGAGCTTACTAGCATTAGCTCTTTTTTATTGATTAGCTATTGGTGGCATAAACCCGAAGCACGTAAAGGTGCAATCATGGCCTTAACAGTAACCGGTGGGGGAGGTTTAGCATTACTCGCTGGTCTGCTGCTTTTAGGTAATATCGTTGGTAGTTATGATTTAGATATTATTTTAGCAAGCAGAGAAGTTATTCAAGCACATGCTTGGTATGAAATTACCTTAATTTTGATACTCCTTGGCGCTTTCACAAAGTCAGCACAGTTTCCATTTCATTTTTGGTTGCCACATGCAATGGCGGCGCCAACACCAGTAAGTGCTTATCTGCACTCGGCCACTATGGTTAAGGCGGGGATCTTTTTATTAGCGAGATTTTATCCCGCTTTAGCTGGCACAGATATATGGTTTATCATTGTCGGTTTAACCGGGTTAGTGACGTTATTATTTGGCGCCTATGTAGCGTTATTTAAACATGATTTAAAAGGTTTATTAGCTTATTCGACCATTAGTCATCTAGGCTTGATAACTTTATTATTTGGCTTAGACACTGAGCTTGCGGCTGTAGCCGCTATTTTCCATATTATTAACCATGCAACATTTAAAGCCTCTTTATTTATGGCCACCGGTATTATTGATCATGAAACCGGCACACGCGACATGCGAAAGCTTAATGGTATGTGGCGTTTTATGCCTTACACTGCCACTTTGGCGATGGTTGCAGCAGCAGCAATGGCCGGGGTGCCACTATTGAACGGCTTTTTATCCAAAGAAATGTTTTTTGCTGAAACCTTACATCAGCAGTTGCTCGGTTCAATGTCTTGGCTTATTCCGCTACTTGCTACTGTTGCTGGCGCCTTGGCGGTAGCTTACTCAGCTCGATTTATTCATGATGTTTTCTTTAACGGCGAGCCAATTGACCTACCTAAGCAACCAAGTGAGCCTCCTCGGTATATGAGGGTGCCTATAGAAATACTCGTGCTGCTATGTTTAGCCGTGGGTATATTCCCTGACTTTATTGTTAACGATATATTAACGGCTGCGTCTTTTGCTGTGCTCGGCGGACATTTACCAGAGTTTGAGGTGGCGCTATGGCATGGTTTTAACTTACCATTATTGATGAGCGCTGCAGCGGTATGTGGTGGTTTACTATTATATTCACAACGCAGCTATCTGTACAAATTCCAAGCATCTCTGCCTTCCTTGAACGCTAAAAAGACCTTTGATAATGCGGCTTATGTTATGACCATGTGGTGTCAGCGTAAAATAAGTACGATAGAGAATGGCTCCTTGCAGCGTTATTTGATGATAATATTTGTCGTTGTGTTGTTTTTTTCTGGTTGGCCGCTATTGGAAATGAACCAATTAATTGGGGAAAAATCACTCACACCTATTGACGCTCATAACGCAATGGGCGCTGTTTTATTAATGGTAGGTGCAGTTAGTACCGTGATTTGGTGTCGAACACGCGTAATTTCACTGCTGATGCTATCTGTTGTTGGTCTAATGGTTTCTTTGGTATTTACTCGATTTTCGGCGCCAGATTTAGCCTTAACGCAATTAACCGTCGAAGTCGTCACTATTATTTTGCTTATGTTAGCATTGTATTTCTTGCCGCAAAATTCCTCAGCAGAATCTAGCTCTGTGCGCATTATCCGCGATTTAGGTATTTCAGCAGCGCTAGGAATTATTATTGCTAGTATATGTTATGCGTTAATTACCCGGCCATTTGAGTCGATTTCAGACTTTTTCTTAGCAAATGCAAAAACAGGTGGCGGCGGGACTAACGTCGTAAATGTTATATTAGTGGATTTTCGTGGCTTTGATACGCTAGGTGAAATTTGTGTGTTGGGCATTGCTGCGTTGGGTATTTATAAGTTATTAGTCAACCTACCTTTGTTTATTTCTGGTAGTGATAGTGAGGGGCGACCCTGGGCAAAAGAGCGTTACCCGATTTTATTAGCAAGTATATCGCAGTCACTATTGCCGTTAGCCTTAATGGTATCGTTTTATATTTTCTTGCGGGGTCACAACCTCCCCGGTGGTGGTTTCATCGCAGGTTTAGTGACTGCAGTCGCTTTTATCCTGCAGTACATAGCACATGGTTCAAATTGGATTGCCGAACGCATTACGATTAACTATCGTAAAGTTATTGCCTCAGGTATTGCTATTGCGCTATTTACTGGTGTTGGCAGTTGGTTTTTTGGGCGGCCTTTTATGACCACCTGGTTTGATTACTTCGATATTCCATTTATTGGTGAAATAGAACTTGCCAGTGCGTTGATATTTGATGTCGGTGTTTATATTACAGTGGTGGGAGCAACATTAATGATTTTAGCGAGTCTTGGTCAGTTAACTGCTAATGTGCCGAAAGAAGAGGTGAATATTTAATGGAATTACTTTACGCAGCATGCGTTGGACTTATGGTGTCTTGTGGTGTGTTTTTAATATTACGAGCTAGAACTTTTCCGGTTGTATTAGGATTAACCATGTTGTCATATGCGGTTAACTTATTTCTCTTCTCTTCTGGTCGACTTAGTACTAACCAGGCCGCGGTCCTGGGGTACAGTGCGGAATATGCAGACCCTTTGCCGCAAGCTTTAGTATTAACTGCGATTGTTATCGGTTTTGCGATGACTGCCTTTGTGGTTATTTTAGCGATCAGAGGGCGAACAGATTTAGGTAGTGATCATGTAGATGGTCAAGCTCCCAAGAGTAATAAAAAGGTCAAAGTATGATCCAGCATTTGCCATTTTTACCTGTTTTACTCCCCATGTTGGCTGGGGTGATTTTATTAATTCCGCCTTTTGGTAACAGCAAAACCAGTAAAAGAGTTACTTCTGTTATGTTGAGTATTGTGGCATTTATAGCTGCACTGGCTTTATTAATGAAAGTTCATGCCGATGGAACGCAAGTATATGCCATTGGTGATTGGAGTGCGCCTTTTGGTATTGTACTAGTGGCCGATCCTCTATCTACTTTACTGGTTTGTTTAGCGACATTATTGGGTGTTGTATGTGTGTTATACGCTAGTGCAGGAGATGATGAAAAGGGCAGTTTCTTTCATCCTCTGGTACATTTTTTAATTTTAGGGGTCAGTGGTGCATTTTTAACCGGTGATGCGTTTAATTTGTTTGTATTTTTTGAAGTGTTATTGATTGCTTCCTATGCCTTATTAATGCACGGCGGAGATAAAAAAAATACTCGTGCTGCCTTACATTATGTGATCTTGAACCTTGTTGGTTCTGCAGTGTTTTTGATTGCTTTAGGGGTTTTATATGGTGTACTAGGCACGCTGAATATGGCAGATATGGCGTTGAAAGTAGCTGTTCTTCAAGGCGACGATGTTTACCTAGCTAAAATTGGTGGACTGTTATTACTGATAGTATTTGCTTTAAAAGGTGCATTGTTACCGCTGCATTTATGGCTACCTAATACTTATGCGACTGCTATGCCTGTGGTCGCGGCATTATTTGCCATCATGACCAAAGTTGGTATTTACTCCATGATGCGAGTGTACACGCTAATTTTTGGCAACGAAGCTGGGCAGTTGAGCCATATGGCACAAAGTTGGCTGTGGTGGTTAGCGATTGCTACTATTGTGATGGGGGCTGTGGGCGTTTTGGCCAGTAAAGATTTAAGAAAATTAGTGGCGAATTTGGTGATTGTGTCAGTCGGTACTTTAGTTGCGCTTGTTGCGGTTCAGACCGCAGAGGCTAGTGCAGCAGCAATCTATTACCTAGTTCATTCAACGCTTGTTACAGCAGCACTATTTATCTTAGCTGATTTGATTGCTCGTCAACGTGGTAAGGTGGCTGATCGCATTACTGCAGCTACGCCTGTACATCAACCAATGTTGCTTGGCGTGTGTTTTTTAATAGCTGCTGTTGCGGTTATAGGCATGCCACCCTTGTCAGGATTTATTGGAAAAGTTTGGCTGCTTAAAGCAACCCTAAATGCTGAGTATACTTTTGTTTTTTGGGCGTTATATTTAATGGTGAGTCTGGCAGTATTGATTGCTATCGCTAAAGCAGGCAGTACTGTTTTTTGGCATCATCAAGGTAAGGTAGCAGAAAATACAAGGCAAGAGCGGGTTCATCCCGCGCAACTTATCGCGTTGATTATTCTCATTTCTGGAGCGCCACTGATGAGTGTTTTTGCTGGGCCACTCAGTGAATATGTCATAGGCGCAGCTTCCCAGTTACATGACTTCAATAGTAATATTAATCTTATTCTTTCAGGGGGGCTGTAATGCGCTTAGAAACAAGGTTTAAATGGCTACCTGCCCCTTTCTTGAGTCTGCTGTTATTTTTTGTTTGGCTATTATTAAATAATAGTGCATCAGCGGGACATATTGTATTGGCGATTGTTTTAGCGATAGGTATACCACTGGTGACTAGCCCGTTTGCTACTAAGCAACCCTTAATTATAAAACCAGGCTTGGCGTTTCGACATTTAATGTTAGTTTTATATGACATTATTACCGCTAATGTTCAGGTTGCAGTTTTGATATTAGGTCCTAATAAAAAATTAACTCCTGGCTTTGTTAAAGTACCTCTGGATTTAACTCACAGCATGCCTATTACTATTCTAGCCAGTACTGTGTCTTTAACTCCAGGAACAGTCAGTGCTGAAGTCTATCCTTTAAGAGAGTGTATCATTGAAGATAACGACTTAGAGCAGCGATTTTTACTAATACACGTATTAGATCTTAAAGATGAACAGGCTTTGATAAATACCATTAAACAACGTTATGAAGCTCCACTTAAGGAGATATTTCAATGCTAGAAAATGTAATTCTAATTGTTTATGCGATGATTGGTGTGTCGTTATTATTAAATTTATGGCGTTTATTAGTCGGTCCTTCAATACCAGATAGAATACTTGCGCTTGACACTATGTATATCAATAGCATTGCCTTGATCATATTATATGGCATGAGTATGGGTACTACATTGTATTTTGAAGCGGCACTGTTAATTGCCATGTTAGGTTTTGTAAGTACGGTTGCTGTATGTAAATACCTGTTACGTGGCGACATTATAGAATAAGGATCAAATTATGATTGAATTGATTATCTCAATATTATTACTAATTGGCGGTGCTTTTGTACTCGTTGGATCGATTGGTTTAGTGAAAATGCCTGACTTTTTTATGCGCCTCCATGGACCAACCAAAGCAACAACATTAGGTATGGCATCATTATTGATAGCCGCAATGATCTTTTTTAGTACTAAACAAGCAGGTGTAAGTGTAAATGAAATACTTATCTCGCTATTTCTACTCTTAACAGCGCCGATCAGTGGCTATATGATGATTAAATCCGCCATTCATCATAAGCTTGATAGTATCGAACGCACCAAAGGCACCGAAAATATCGAAGATGATGTGTAATTGTTATCACCTAATAAGGTATTAGCTTAGTCTATCTATGTCTAACATGGAGCTCTTTAATTTATAATTTTTTCTCCGATTTTTCATTGCTTTACTTGTATAACGCGTGAGTGAAAAATTTTCACATTTGGCTGTGCGGTAATGAACAACTAACTTAATATATTTTGATTTAATAAACATTGTTTTAATGAGCTAATTTGCATTTTTGAAGATACGTTTAAAGAAAAATATAATACAAGGCTAATCAAAGGTAACAATAAACCGTTATACGCACCTGCGAATGAAACTTGTAGTTACCATCAAATCATTTTTGCTCATGGCTACTATGCCAGCGCCTTACATGAAATATCCCACTGGTGTTTAGCAGGCGCAGACCGACGACTACTGGAAGATTTTGGTTACTGGTATGTGCCCGATGGCCGAGACCAAAACGAACAACAAGCATTTGAACAAGTCGAAATTAAACCGCAAGCCATTGAGTGGGCGCTGTGTGTCGCTACGGGTAAAGACTTTGATGTTTCCACTGATAACTTGCTCGGTGACGGAGAAACCGACAGGTTTGCTTTTAAGGCTAAGGTCTTTCAGCAGGTGCTTGCGTATCTTGAATCGGGTTTTCCTGTTGATGCAGAGATCTTTATAGCGGTTTTAGCAAAATATTATCAACGTCAATGGCCATTAACCGCGAGTCATTTTCAATATCGCTCAGAGCAGAATAGTGCAATTTAAGAGATTAATTAATGAAACAGTTTAAATTGGGTTTAGTGGTTAACCCCATTGCGGGTATTGGTGGTAGTGTCGCTTTAAAAGGTAGTGATGGCATCGGTGCCGCTGGTTATTATTGTTGGTTTAGTGGTTGGTATACAGCTTGGTGTGTTTGGCTGCCATCAATTTAGGCTGGGTAAAATTGCCGACTAATGTGAATTGGCGTTTGCTTTATGGCGCAGCAACACTATGCGGTGTCGGTTTTACCATGAGTTTATTTATCGGTTCGCTATCTTTCGAACAGTGTAATGACAGTAATCTTATTTTCCAAGATAGATTAGGTATTGTTATTGGTTCATTAATATCGGGTTTTTTTGGTTATCTCATTATTAAAGGCGGCGTCAATAATGCTGAAAAGCACGATGATTTGGAAAGCAAAGCCTGATAAAAAAAACTGAAACGCAGCGTGATATAAATACGGTGACAGTAAAAGCTATGATATGACTTTATTGAATTTATTTTTAGCTGATAAAAAAGGCTTCTACTTATGTAGAAGCCTTTTTAACATTTAGTAAACTAAATTTTAGAAGTTTACCGTTACTTCATTTGAACAAGCTGTTGATGCATCACAGACTTGATAAATGAATTGGTTACCGGTTGTTCTACGTTCGCGATCACGATAAATCCCTGAATTTTCAACGCTATCGATCTTGATACCATTACGGAAAATATCGACCATTTCGGCTGACGTGCCTTCCCAAGTAATATCTACACGTAAGCGACCTAAACGAGATTTATATGCACGTTTAACCGCAGCCTCAATACTTGCTGATGAAACACTGACCAACATCGTTTCACTATCGCTTAAACCTTCAGCATCAGTAACAGTTAGTGTAACCTCATAGTTACCTGTTTCTGCAAAGCTATGAACAGGGTTTTGCTCGCTAGATATTGCACCGTCACCAAAGCTCCAGTTCCAGCTAACCATATCGTTATTGCTGTCACTACTGCTATCAGTGAACGTGGTGGTTAACCCGTCAGCTTCATAGCTAAAGCTAACTTCTGGTGCACTAGGAAGCACTTCTCCAATACCAGTAATAGTAAGTGCCCAGTTGTTTAATGTGCCAGTATCTGCCGCCGCATTATCAGCAACACTCAAGGTCCAGTCACCCGTTGCAACTTCGCCGTTGAAGGCAGAAGAACTAAAAGTGCTATCAATGTTATCGTCACTGCCACCTGATGCACTGTGTAATGCTGTAGATGTGCCGGTAGGGGAGGTTAAAGTAACGGTTAAATCGCCAATCCAAGTGTGCGTGATATTTACATAAATATCCGATGCAAATACGGTCAGGTCATCTGCGACATTAATGACAGAGGTAATACCTTCGGCATTGTTATCTGGGATATCAACAACGTTGTCATTACTGTAGGTAAACTCATTCAAACCTTGTGGATTAACCATTAAGCGAACTGTAGATGTTTTAACTAATTCGCCACTGGTTGCCGTTACAGTAAAAGCATATTCGCCCCACTGGGTTTCTGCTGTTGTTGGTATGGTTAGTTCAAACGTTGCACCAGGGGTTGCGGTAGTTGTTGAAAGTGTCGCACCACCTAATGAGTCAACTAAAGTTAAATTAACTTCACCATCCCACTCCGCAATTGAACCAACATCAAAACTATAAGTCGCAGTTTCACCAGCCACAATAGTACTTGAACTTGGTGTTGGTTTCAGCGTAAAGCCAGGTGTTGGATCTGCATCATCTAGCGCATTTTTAACATTTAAACGCTTACCTGATGCGGTTTTGCCAGAAAGTGCTGCGTTGTCATCACCAGAACTCATTAACAAGTCTTTCATTTCAATGGCGCTTAGTTCAGGATTAACTGACCAGGCTAATGCTGCTGCACCTGTAACATGTGGTGTTGCCATTGAGGTGCCTGAATATGATGCATAGCCGCCACCAGGTACCGTTGATAAAATATCTGAGCCTGGAGCACCTAAATCAACCGTGGTTAAGCCCCATTGTGAAAAGCTCGACATGTCATCTGTATGAGTTGTACTTGCTACGGCTAATACTGAGTCATGTGGATAACCAGAAGGGTAGCTGCTTTGGGCATCATTATCATACGCATCGTTACCAGCGGCGGCGACAAATAAAATGTTAGCTTCTTCAGAAGAGGTAATTGCATCAGATAGTGCTTGGCTAAATCCGCCACCGCCCCAGCTGTTATTAGTTGCACGTACGTTGACACCATTGTTTTTCAAATCAACAAAATAATCAATACAGGTTAGGGCATCAGAAAGGCTACCGCTACCTGATGCATCAAGGAACTTACAACCGATAATAGATACATTATGGTTAACACCTACAACACCTAAACCATTATTACCTGTGGCACCAATAGTGCCGGAGACATGGCTACCGTGCCCATTATCATCCATAGGATCACCAATGCTAGTAATCGCACTGATACCGTGCATATCATCGATAAAGCCATTGCCATCGTTATCAATGCCATCACCGGCAATTTCTGCTGGGTTAGTCCAAATGTTAGCGATTAAATCAGGGTGAGTATGATCGACACCGGTATCAATAACGCCAACGACGACATCATGACTACCTGTAGAAATATCCCACGCTTCAGGTGCGTCAATATCCGCATCGGCAACACCACCGGTTTGACCGGTATTGTTCATGCCCCAAAGGCTAGCGTAGCTGCTATCATCAGGGGTAACACTTGCGCTAACGATATAATCAGGTTCGGCATATAAAACTGCTGGATTTTTACGTAATTTTTTCAGCGCATCTTTCACTGAAACATTACTGTCCAGTGTAAATTTTGCCATACGACCTTTGTTTAAGTTGCGATATTTATCATCAACTTCATCGCGGTTTAAATCAGAAATCTTAGCTTTAACAGTGTTACGTGCAGCGCGACGATCGAATTTTGACGCACTGTCTTTATAGACCACAATAACCGAATCTGATTTATAAGTTGGATTTGCTGCTGAGCTTAATTCTATTGATGCATTCGCTAACAGTGGCAATAACGCTAACGTTAAGGCTGATAATTTTGCTTTCATTTTTTGCTCCATTTTTTATTTGCTATTTTAAGTTCATTTCCTAAATTATTTTTAGCCCTTGATGACCGCTGGGCAGCATGCCTATATTTATTATTTTAATTTTATACGTCTATGGGATTACGCAACATTACTACTTTAATCATAAAAAGATGGTTATGCCTACCAATATGGAATAAACACGACTTTATCATTACTGTTGGGCTATTTTTTGTCTGATTTTACTACTTTTTTATTAGGAAACTTTGACTGGTACTTTTTTACTACTATTGAGTTTGATGTTACTCAATAATCTTGGTTATATTCAATGTTCGTATTTAACGTCATGTTTTTAATCGTATTTATTAAATGGTAAATTAGGGTTATTTTTATTGTTTATAAAATAACGTAGAGTTTTCAATGCAACCTATTAAAGCTTTCTGAGATTTTTCTTCAATAGTAAGTCTAGAGTGTTAAAAAGCAGCTAAATGCTTATTTGTTACTGTTAACTTACAAAAAAGAGTGGGTAAAGCACGGTTTAATTATTTGTGCATCCGAAAGTCTTGGTTAGTTGAGTGTTATTAGGTAACGATTTTTCCGTTAACCTTTTAAAGCTCACTACAACATTATTTTAAGATTACGACTCGTTTTTCTAATAATACAGTTCGTTATTATTGTTAAGCACTATGGGAATACGAAAACTCCACGGAAGGTAAGGCATTGTCTACTTATCCATTAATAAACATTGTAAGTAGACTTTTTGCTTACATAAAATAAAAATTGGGATATATCGTGAAACTTAATAAATCAATGATCACTTGCGCTGTACTTATGGCATTAGGCCTAAACCAAACGGCTTTTGCGGGTGAAGAAAGTAAGCAAGAAAATGAAGCAGTTATTATTCAGTCAGACATTATCGCTAATGCGTTAGGTAATGTGGTGGTGCTGTCACAAGACTCTACCTCAGGTACAGGTAAAGGTAATGAAACTATTGTTTTTCAAGACGGTGATGTAAACGGTACTGATTTTACTGTTGTTGGTGAAGGTAATGTTATTGAAATTGAGCAAACTGGCGCTGAAAATATAGCTATTGGCACTTATACAGGTAACAATAATTTACTGTCTGTTTTACAAGATGGTGAAATTAATGAAACATCAAATAACGTAACGGGTAATGAAAATACTGTTGATGTATCTCAGCTTGGTGCTGGCTATTTAGGTATTGGTAGTCGTGCGATCAATGAAGTAGTAGGCGATGGTAACGAGATTACTGTTGATCAAGGCGACGGCGGTCATTGGGCTATTAACAGTGAATTAACGGGGTCAAATAATAGTATTGATTTTATTCAAGATGGTACTTGGAATGAAACTTACTTCAATAGCATTACCGGTGACGGTAACGAAGTCGAATCAATACAAGATGGCTATTGGAACGTTGCTAGAATTACGGCAATTGCAGGGAATGACAATGAACTTGATATTGAGCAAGAAGGTGATCGCAATATAGTCACTATTGCTGCACTAGAAGGCGATGATAATGAAATTTCTATCGACCAAGAAGGTGATAGAAATAACGTAGAGTCTAACCTCTATATAGGCGATGACAATGCTGTCGATGTTGCACAAAATGGCGCTAATAACCTGGCAACATTTGATGTTATTGGCGATGATAATGATTTTAACTTCTCACAATCAGGTGATGGCAATATCAGTTACATGGGCACTTTAGGTCTCAATAATGAATATAGCTCTTTGCAAGTGGGCGACTTAAATGAAAGCCATATTGTGAACTTTAACGGTAACGACAATGATATTAACGTGACACAGTCGGGCTCTGAAAACGTTTTAGTTTTAGAAGCTTCTGCTGATGATAATTCATTAACCACTAGCGATAATGATATTGATGTGGTTCAAGCTGGTTTTGCTAACGACGCTGTTGTGACGTTAAGTACTATTCTGGATAGTAATGCTAATACTATTGATATTGCCCAAACAGGTGAGTTGAACTCACTCGATATTCTCGTTGAGGGGAGTAATCATCAAATAGATATTGCACAAGTCGGCGATGAAAACTTTATTACCGGTGAAGATGGCAGCGCTATGCTTATCGGTGGTGCTAATATTGCTTTCAATATTAGCCAAGTTGGTAATGGTAACCTTGTTGAGGGATCATTTATTAGTGATTCTGGTTCAGTGTCTATTACACAAATGGGCGACTGGAACACTGCAGTCGTTGTGCAGCAGTAATTGTTCATTGAATATAAATTAACTAGGGGCTTAAGGCCCCTTTTTATCGCTAATAATATGTCTAAATATATATGTTTATGCTTGGTCACCCTCTGTTTCTCATTCACTCCTATATGTCATGCTAACAAAGAAGTCGAAATTGGAGGTCTGTTACTTGATAACACCAAGAGCCGTTTGGGTCATGATTTTTATTTTAAATTTAGTCAGTTGTGGCGTGATATACCCAATACACAAGGCATAAATGTTCAGCTTACTGAACAAATTGTCCCCAGAGCAGGCACTAAACTTAACTTGTTACTTAATGGCCGGGTTATTTACGTTACCTACTTTGGGCGTCGACAATCACCCGTTCAAGAAAAAGTAGAACAAGCGATATTCATTTTGATTGATGCAATGGCGAAAAGCCAATACGTTCGAGATAGTGTTGATATGGCAGGAAGTGGCTGGTAATTATAAAGGTAGTTGTAATGAAAAAAATAATCTTAGCGTTGGTGGTTTACACCAGTGTAGCAAATTACGCATTGAGCTCAGAGTTAGTTTATACACCCATTAATCCTAGTTTTGGTGGTAGCGCATTAAATGGCAGCTTTTTGTTAGGTAAAGCACAAGCGCAAAATAAACATAAAGCGCCATTGACGCAAAAAAGCTTTGAAGAAAAAGTATCTGACGCGTTAGAGCGTGCAACACTCAGTGATATTGTTAGTAAGTACAAAGATACTGTATTAGGTGAAAATAATAATATTGATATAGGTGAAGACACTAGCTTTGTTAGTGGCGACTATCAAATAGATATTGTCGCTGCTAACAGCGATACCATCACGATACAAATCACCGATTTATTGAGCAATAAAATCACTATCATTGAAATACCGAAGTTTGGATAAGCTCATGAGAAAAATTATAATTTTAAGTCTTGTGAGCTTTTTGTCCGCTTGCAGTGCATTAGATCAGGCCAGTAAACTATTTCCACCAGAGCAGTCGTTAGCAACAAAAATGCTGCCTTTGGAAAGTTTCAAAGAGCTTAAAGCACTGCCGAAACCTAAAGGTGCGATACCTGTTTCTGTTTATGCATATCGTGATCAAACAGGGCAATATAAACCACAAGCCAATGTCAGCTCATTTTCGACGGCTGTAACACAAGGTGGAACGTCCATTTTGATGCAAGCACTAAGTGACTCAGATTGGTTTTTGCCGGTAGAGCGGGAAGGTTTACAAAATGTATTAACTGAGCGAAAAATTACCCGCGCAGCAAATCAAGCCAATAAAGCCACCGAGCATATTGAACTGCCACCGTTAACAACGGCAAAAATACTCCTTGAAGGCGGTATTATCAGTTATGACTCCAATACTAAAACCGGTGGTTTTGGTGCCGAATATTTTGGTATTGGTGCCTCTGAGCTTTATCGTGAAGATCAGATCACTGTTTACCTTCGCGCGGTTGACGTAAGAACCGGTCAAGTACTTGTGTCGGTATCCACGAATAAAAAGGTGCTGAGTCAAGAGCTGCGCGCAGGCTTGTTTCGTTATGTCAGCTTTAAACGTTTAGCTGAGATTGAAGGCGGCTTTAGTGAAAATGAGCCGATGCATGTCTGTGTACAGCAAGCAATTGAAAAAGCGATTACGGAGTTAGTGATGAAAGGCATAGAGCGTAAAGTCTGGCGTGCTGAGACATAATTGATAATATCGGTAGCCGTGCGATAAAAATTTCAAATCAAAGTCAGTGAATATCACTGACTTTTTTGATCTATGTGCTGTGTAACATATTGCTTTGATCAATTAACCATCGCGGCCTCATTTTGTGTGCGACTAATCAGTTCAATACGGTTTCGTGAACTGGTTTTTCTAAAAATACTGTAAAGATGAGTTTTAACGGTATTAGGACTGATGTGGAGCTGATCTGCTATTTCTCTATTTTGAGCGCCTTTAGATACTAGGCCAATAATAGTTCGCTCTCGCTTGGTCAAGGTTGGGAAGATACTTTCAGTGTTTGCTTCAACAGGTTTGCGCTGCTGATTTTGTTTTATGGTTAGTAAATCATCAAGGGCTTTGTTCATCGTTGAACGTTTAAACCATGATTGTTCTTTCATGATAAAAGCGAGACCTTTTAATATGATGTCAGGTCGGTCATTCTGATAAAATACTCCTTTAACGTTTGATAGTAAGGCTGTTACTTCACAAGTAATACCATCTGACGCATTAAATAAAATAGTCGTGTTATTGGCTGCTAGGTCAGCAATGTTATTGGGTAAACCTTTTCCTATTTGATAATCAAATAAGTCGATCAGCAAAAAATTATAGCTAAGCAAGCGCGATTTTTCAGGCAGTTTAGCAGCGCTCTCAATCTCTATATCACAGGCATTCATCAAGCCAGTAAAGCGATTAAATAACTTCACGTGGGACCGAACTGTATTATCAACTATTGGAGTTAATGCAAATGCTTGTTGTTTTGCCATTTCCGTTGACATAATTAATTCTCCATATTACTAACTGTTACCGTAAAAATTCATTAGCTAAAAGAGCTGGCAGTTTTATTACGTGTATGTGATATATTATCGGGTTGAAATTTAGCGGTCGATTAAATTATAATTTAACACTTAATGCTGAGTATCACGTATTTACCGCTTGCTTTAACGAGTTGGTAACAACTTTGTTACATTAAATTTACAATTGTTAAGGTACTCGCTTAGTTCATCTATGTCTAGCTTATAACTCTTCTATTTTTAAAGATTTTTTGGCTTTTTCATCGTTGTACTGGTATGACGTGTAAGTGTGGTCTGTTCCATATTTGGCTGTGCGGTAATGAACAACTAACTTAATATATTTGGATTTAATGAAACATTGTTTTAATGAGCTAATTTGTATTTTTGAAGATACGTTTAAAGAAAAATATAATACCAGGCTAATCAAAGGTAACAATGAACCGTTATACGCACCTGCGAATGAAACTTGTAGTTACCATCAAATCATTTTTGCTCATGGCTACTATGCCAGCGCCTTACATGAAATATCCCACTGGTGTTTAGCAGGCGCAGACCGACGACTACTGGAAGATTTTGGTTACTGGTATGTGCCCGATGGCCGAGACCAAAACGAACAACAAGCATTTGAACAAGTCGAAATTAAACCGCAAGCCATTGAGTGGGCGCTGTGTGTCGCTACGGGTAAAGACTTTGATGTTTCCACTGATAACTTGCTCGGTGACGGAGAAACCGACAGGTTTGCTTTTAAGGCTAAGGTCTTTCAGCAGGTGCTTGCGTATCTTGAATCGGGTTTTCCTGTTGATGCAGAGATCTTTATAGCGGTTTTAGCAAAATATTATCAACGTCAATGGCCATTAACCGCGAGTCATTTTCAATATCGCTCAGAGCAGAATAGTGCAATTTAAGAGATTAATTAATGAAACAGTTTAAATTGGGTTTAGTGGTTAACCCCATTGCGGGTATTGGTGGTAGTGTCGCTTTAAAAGGTAGTGATGGTGTTGGTATTGCTGAGCAAGCCATTACCCTTGGCGCTACGGCAAAATCTAATGCAAGGGCCTCACTGGCCTTAGAAATTTTACTACCTTATAAAGACAATATAACTATTTACACAGTCTCTGGTGACATGGGCGAAAACGTAGCAAAAACACTCGGTTTTACCACTGAAGTGGTATATCAAGCTGCAAATAAAGTTACCACTGAGCGTGATACAGAACAGGCGGTAACTACACTGATTAATAACGATATTGATTTATTACTGTTTGCTGGTGGCGATGGCACTGCACGTAATGTTTGTCATATTGTCAATGATAAGTTTCCGGTGTTAGGGATTCCTGCCGGTTGTAAAATTCATTCAGGTGTTTACGCGATCACACCTAAAGCGGCAGGCAGAGTGGTTGAGCTGATGATCACCAATCAATTAGTCAGTCTAACCGATGCTGATGTTATGGATATTGACGAAAGTTTATTCCGTGAAGGTATCGTCAAAGCAAAGCGTTTTGGTGAAATGCAGGTACCATCAGAGTTACGCTATATTCAAGCCGTTAAGTCGGGCGGTAAAGAGTCTGATGAGTTGGTATTACAAGATATTGCCGCGGATGTGATTGCTAAAATGGATGATGAGTTATTTATTATCGGCTCGGGCTCAACCACTGCGTTTGTTATGGAAGAGCTTGCGCTTGAAAATACCTTACTTGGCGTCGATGCAATATGCCAGCAAGCATTAATAGCGAGCGATTTAACTGAAGCTGACTTATGGCGGTTAATGCAGTCTTATAAACAAGGACAAATTAAGCTAGTGATCACTTTGATTGGTGGGCAAGGGCACATTTTTGGCCGTGGTAATCAACAGTTAAGCCCAAGAATTATTCGTGCTATAGCAAAAGAAAATATTATCATCATTGCGACGAAAGCAAAACTGAACGCATTGCAAGCGCGTCCTTTAATTGCCGATACCGGTGACAGTGAGCTTGATATGGAATTGTCGGGTTATTTACCTGTTGTGACGGGCTATAATGACCAAGTACTATATCCCGTAGCTAGCCCACAATAAGACTATTGCAAAACTTAGATAAACGTATAATATTTTTTGTAAATATATTCGGGTCTGTTGATCTTTAGCGGTTAAATTTTGTTCGGCTCTTTAAAGATAGTAAAGCGTTTTAATCGCGGCGAGTAGTGTGTAGCCTAGCATTCTAAGCAAATACTGCTCAACAAAGAGTAAAACGCTTTTAGCCGAATCCTTCGGACAGCGTTTGTTGGTCATTTTTACGACGTTATTACCTTTTTATGTGGAACAACCACATGACAAAGGCTCTGCCTTGTATAGATACCCAACAAACTGCTGCAAAAACAATCTCGAAAGATCAACAGACCCTAAACAGGCCATGAATAGAATCATGCCTATATGACTTTGGAATTGAATATGCAATTTGAAAACCTTACCGCGCTATACCACTATTTAGATGAACAAGTGGCGCAAGATGTTAGTGCCGATGAACTTTTTGCTGGTAGCTATTTAAGAGGCTTTATTAGTTTAGCTAGCAGTGAATATGGCGATGAGTCACAAGCGCCGAGTCAACAGCTAGCCGATAATATTAGTGAAAAACTACAAGCAGCACGCACTGAGCTTAATCCGCAAGACCGCCAAATAGTGCAAGATTATTGGCTGCATTTACAACAAGCTTTTAGCGCTTAAGTTACTAAGCTATTTGCTTAATGCCGTGGTTAGCATTAAACAAATTTGCGACGAATAATATCGCGGATAACAAAGCGATTTGGCGCTAGATTAAATAGCTGTTCGTTGTTCAGTGGATAGGGTGTGCCACAAATATCAGCTGTTAAAATATCAGCTAATAACGGTGCAGTGCAAAGCCCTCGAGCACCTAAGCCTGTCATCATATAAAGGTTTTTGAGTACCGGCGCTTGCTGATTGTAACGCCAACGTTTGTCTTTACTCAGATGTTGGTATTGCGTTTTATGAGCTTCAATATCCGGCATAGCACCCACCATGGGCATATGATCGGGCGTCATGCAGCGCAAGCGTGCTTTACTGCTGACAACATCGCTATTTTGCCATTGTGTTAAGCCGGGTAAACACGTCTCGATCATATCAAGATTGAACTGGTCTTCCTCGGGTTTACTGTCGATATCAAAGCTATTTTTCTTAAATGTAGCCCCAATACAATGAAGGGTGTTATTTGCCGGTGTTAAATAACCCTTGTGGCAAATCACCGTTGATAGTTTTGCAATTTTTTCATTACTGGCCATGCTGCTCACCTGACCACGCACCGATGTTAATGGTAATTGCTTAATGACATTTAGTGGAATCCCCTGAGCGCCACCACAATAGATAAGGACATCGGTGAGGTAGTCTTTTTTGGCACTGTGCAGTAGCCACTTAGCGTCAGACTGCTGACTGATTTTATCGATTTTACAGCCAGTTTCTATGCGTAAGCGGTTAGTTGATTCTGCCGCCTTAAATATTTGTTTTACTAATTGCGCTGGCGCTACCCAGCCGGCTTTAGGGAAAAATAAACCACCATTATTTAGGGTTATACTCGCGTGCTGGCTGGCCTGAACTTTATTAATACTCTCGACTAAGCTTTTTGGCCACACCGCAGAGTTTTCTATGTGTTGTTGACGCAGCGCTAAGGCAGGTTTATATGATATTTCTAATAGCCCACACCAATCGTGGTCAAAGTTAAAACCTTGCGCTTGGATATCTTTATAATAATCGACAGCCTGCTCGAAAGCGCGTTGATAAAAAAGGCTTATATCGTCAGCCTGTTGATGGATGAGAGGGTAAATTGCGCCAATATTATTACTTGATGCGCCTTGAGCTACGCCGAAGTCTTGGCAATATACGGTTACCTTGACACCACTTTTGGTTAACGCATAAGCGGCACATGCTGATGCTATGCCGCCGCCAATAATACTGACATGTTGAGGCTTAGCAATAATAGGCCGTTGCTGATAGCCCTTTCCCGAGTTTGGATTTTGTTGAAATACTGCACTCAGCATTTCATTTTTTTTCCCTGTTGCTTGACGTTTCTCAACTCGAAATCCTGCCGCGATTAACTGACGTCGCACTTTACCTGAAACGGTGAATGTGGCTAACGTTGCTTGCTCATTTGATAAGCGAGCGACTTGTTGAAAAAGTCCCTCATGCCACATTTCAGGATTCTTTTCCGGTGAGAAACCATCGAGAAACCAAGCATCAACCATTGCTTGGTTAGATGGTTTTTTTTCTGAATTCAGTGACGCTAGGCCCTGCGTAGCATCGTCGAATATTAACGTTAAGGTTACTGAGCCATCGAAAAAGCTTAGGGTAACGTTATTGCTTGGCGTTTCAGGGTATTGTTCGATCAGTTGTTGGCTAAAAACTGTTAGCTGTGGCAAAGCGTTTAATGACTGTGTTAGCTGTGCTTTTGATAATGGATACTTCTCGACGCTAATAAAATGCAATGTACTTTTTGCAGCCGCTATCCCTTGGTGGTTTTGCTTTAGTTGATGAAAAACATCAAGGGTCAGTAGAAAGTTTAAACCGGTACCGAAACCGGTTTCTGCAATAACAAATCTTGCTGGGTATTTTGCTAATCTTGCACTAATATTATTGCCATCGATAAATACTCGCTCACTTTGACTAGTACCTTGATTGGTATCGAAATAGATATCATTAAACTGACGAGAATAAGGTGAACCGTCACTTTGAAAGCTAATATTTGTTTGATTAGTCACAATATTTAATGTCTTTTAGTTGTTGTTAGCGCTAAAAAAAGGTTATTTTACCGTGTATTACAAAGTTATGTCATAAAAAAAGAAAACTTCAGTGTACAAGTGTACGCTGGACAGACCAGTATAGGGGGCAAAGTTATGTATGATACGCCCAGATTTTTTAATTGAATATGGTTATTTAAATGAAACGTGTAGTTATCACCGGATTAGGTATTGTATCAAGTATTGGTAATGATGCAGAAGAAGTATTAGCGTCATTACAAACAGGACGTTCAGGTATTACTCGCTCTGAGAGCTTTGCTGAGAAAGGTTTACGTAGTCAAGTTTGGGGTAAACCTGAAATTGAAGTGAAAGACCACATTGACCGTAAAGCCTTACGTTTTATGGGCGAGGCTTCTGCTTACGCTTATATAGCCATGGATCAAGCCATTAAAGATTCCAAGTTAACCCCTGAACAAGTGTCGAACTTCCGCACTGGTATTGTTGCGGGCTCTGGTGGGGCTTCTTCAGAAAATGTGGTGAATTCAGCAGACACATTGCGTGAAAAAGGCGTTAAACGCGTTGGCCCATACGCGGTGCCAAAAACCATGTCGAGTACTATCTCTGCATGTTTAGCAACACCCTTTAAAATTTTAGGCGTAAACTATTCTATTAGCTCTGCCTGTGCAACCAGCGCCCATTGTATCGGTCATGCTGCTGAATTAATTCAGTTAGGCAAACAAGATGTGGTATTTGCCGGCGGTGGTGAAGAGGTTCATTGGTCATTAGCTATGATGTTTGACGGTATGGGCGCGTTATCGTCTAAATACAATGACACGCCTGAACTTGCTTCTCGTACCTATGATGCAGACCGCGACGGTTTTGTTATTTCGGGTGGCGGCGGTATGGTTGTTGTTGAAGAGCTAGAACATGCATTAGCACGTGGCGCACATATTTATGCAGAGATTGTTGGCTACGGCGCAACATCAGATGGTTATGATATGGTAGCACCAAGTGGTGAAGGCGCTATTCGTTGTATGCAACAAGCGATGCAAGGTGTTGATGCGAAAGTAGATTACTTAAATACCCATGGTACTTCAACACCGGTTGGCGATGTTAAAGAACTTGGCGCTATTCAAGCGGTATTTGGTGATGACTCACCAGCAATTAGTGCGACGAAAGCCATGACCGGTCATGCACTTGGGGCTGCTGGCGTGCATGAAGCCATTTTCTCATTATTGATGATGGAACATAACTTCGTTGCTCCTTCTGTTAATATCAATACCTTAGATGAAAAAGCTGAAGGTTTAGATATTGTCACGGAAAAGCGTGATATGGAACTTAACTTAGTAATGTCAAATAGCTTTGGTTTTGGTGGTACTAACGCAACACTTGTGATGCAAAAATACAAGTAGTTGTTCGTTCTTTAGCCATCAAGCTATGCTGAAATAAAAAACCGTTAAAAATTTAACGGTTTTTTATGTCTATTTAGCTAAAAATTTAGCTACAATACTCACCTTGTCTGTTTTTGATTATGTATGCCTATCATGCCTCATTGTATTATTGACTATTCTGCAAAAATTACCGAAAGCTTACCGGTAGAGCAGTTAATGCACGCTGTTTATAAAGGTGCGAACCAAAGTGAACTTTTTACTGCGACAGATATTAAAGTACGTGCATGCGCTTATGATGATTTTTATCTGCCGGGCGCAGAACAAGTATTTGTTCATGTGAATTTAAAGATACTATCAGGACGTGATTTGTCACAACGAAAAACATTGTCGGAAAGTGTCAGTAACCAGCTAGAACGGTTGGGCATTGAAAACGCTACCATTACTGTTGAAGTGACAAAAATTGAAAAAGAAAGTTATGTTAAGAAGAACACAGTAATAACTTAACTGAATATTGTTGCGTCTGATGGCGTTGGAAATGCGAAATGAATATTTTTTATGACGAAAACATGCCGTTTGCGGCAGAATTTTTTGCTGATTTAGGCATGCTAACGGCGTTTTCTGGCCGCACTTTATCTGCTGGTGATGTCACGAACGCTGACGTATTACTCGTGCGCTCAATTACTCAAGTAAATGAAACACTATTACAGCAAAACCAGACATTACAGTTTGTCGGCACGGCAACCATTGGTGTTGATCATATAGATCAAAATTATTTAGCACAGCGTAAGGTTAATTTTCACTCCGCGCCGGGTTGTAATGCTGTTTCTGTTGCCGAGTACGTACTCAGCGCACTGGTGATTTTAGCTGAAAGATACTTACTGACATTATCAGAATTAACGGTGGGTATTGTTGGTGCTGGTAATACTGGCTCAAGGTTAAGTGAGAAATTAACCGCGTTAAATATTAAGCATGTATTATGCGACCCAGTATTGGCAGAGAGCTCTGTCGATAAACGTGCTTTTGTTGCCCTTGAAGAAGCCTTGAACTGTGATGTCGTTTCGTTGCATGTGCCGTTAACTCGCACAGGGCCGCATGCTACCTATCATTTGTTAGATGCTGCTCGCTTAAAGCAATTATGCGGCAAGCAAATACTGATTAACGCGTGTCGTGGTGAGGTTATTGATAACTCAGCCTTATTGACATTGAAACAACAAGGGCATCCGCTGAAGCTTGTGCTTGATGTTTGGGAGAATGAGCCTAGTATTCTCACTGACTTGATAGCTTATTGTGAAATAAGTACAGCGCACATTGCAGGTTATAGCTTAGAAGGAAAAGCTCGTGGCACTGAAATTCTCTATCGTGCATTATGTCAACAGCTCGATATTATACCAAATAAACAGCTAACTGACTTTCTGCCTGTACCCGCTATTAGCGCTATTGAAATTAAACAAGAGTTTGATGAAATACAGCTAAACCAGTTGGTAAAAATGGTATACGATGTCAGAAGAGACGATGCAATTTTTCGTCAACAAATGAGTATTCAAGGATTTGACCATATTCGTAAAACTTACCCGACTCGCCGGGAGTTTTCATCAATAACCGTCAACTTGGATCACGCGTTAAGCTCCGATGTGCCACATCAGCTTGGCTTCAATAAAAAAACTGGATAAAAGAGAGAGGATCATGGCACAGAAATTTGATGTTTGCGTACTAGGCGCAACGGGTTTAGTGGGTAAAACAATTATTGAAATATTAGAACAACGTGATTTCCCGATTAACAAGCTATATCCGCTGGCAAGTGCGCGTTCAGCAGGAGAATTTATTGAATTTAACGGTGAAAGTATTGAGGTTTTAGATGCTGATAACTTTGATTGGAGCCAAGCACAAATTGGTTTCTTTTCAGCAGGCGGCGCAATTTCGGCACAATACGCTCCAATTGCTGCTGATGCTGGCTGTATCGTTATCGATAATACCTCCGAGTTTCGCTATGACGCGGATATTCCATTAGTGGTACCCGAAGTTAACCCACAAGCGTTAGCGGAATACCGTAATCGCAATATTATTGCGAATCCAAACTGTTCAACTATTCAAATGATGGTGGCGTTAAAGCCTATCTACGATGCGGTTGGCATTGCACGCGTTAATGTCAGTACTTATCAATCAGTTTCTGGCGGCGGTAAGGCTGCAATGGACGAACTTGCAAAACAAACAGCAGACTTATTATGTGGTAAACCGGTAGAGTCGAAAAACTTTCCTCGTCAAATTGCTTTTAATGTTATTCCGCAAATTGATGTATTTCTTGAAAATGGTTATACCAAAGAAGAAATGAAGATGGTTTGGGAAACACAGAAAATTTTAGGTGACGACACGGTACTGGTAAATCCTACAGCAGTGCGAGTTCCGGTGTTCTTTGGCCATGGCGAATCATTACACATTGAAACTAACTCACCAATTTCTGCTGAAGAAGTCAAAGAGTTATTGAGCAAAGCGCCTGGTATTGTGGTTTGTCATAATGATGAAGATTTCCCCACACAAATTAGTGATGCTAGTGGTAAAGATGAAACATTTGTAGGGCGTATTCGCGAAGACATTAGCCATAACTGCGGTATTAATATGTGGATTGTTGCCGATAACGTACGCAAGGGCGCAGCAACCAATAGTGTGCAAATAGCAGAGTTATTAATTAAAGATCATCTTTCTGAGTATTAATACTCGATAAGTTGCAGATTTATTAAAGAAAAATGAAAACCCGTCGTTATAATAAGCGCGGGTTTTTTTGTTTTTATCTTATCGTTAGTTTAACTACTATTAAATTAACGATAAGATAAAAACTATTGCGTTAATTTGGTAACATAGTGAAAAGTTAGAAAATATTTATCCAAGTGCTAAAAAAGCAATTATTGATTATTGGAATAATTTTTGCTTTACAACCTCCTGACTTGGACCCGTCAATGTATTGGCGAATAATTATTATAAATAGGATATTTTAATGCAAAAGTTTTTACGCCTGTGCCTATGGCAGGTACTTATTATTAGCATTAGCTGTTTTAGCCTGCCTATTTCCGCAGAAGATGGCGGCATACGCATTCGTGGCCCGAAATCGACAGATGCCTTTCCTTATGACCGCTATGGCCCCATCACCGGCAATGATACACTATGGAATATTGCCCTAAAGGTGCGTCCTGATCCTCGATTGTCGGTTTATCAAGTGATGCAGGCACTATTTGAAAACAATCCCGACTCTTTTAAAGATAGTAATTTAAATCACATGGTCAACGGTCAGTATTTAAAAATACCTTCCATTGAAGTCATGCGCGCCATTAGCACTGAAAATGCTCAGCAAAAATCACGTAGTGATGATAAAGCATGGCAGGAAAAAGTTGTAAAAGTTGTTGCTAAAAAAGTAAAAGCGCCAGAAGAAGCCTCGGTAAATAAAAAAGACTTAGATGCAGCGAAATCTGAAATTAATGTGCAGTTAAAAGCCATTGATAGCACACAACAACAAAGACTCGCGACCATTCAGAATGATGTTTTAGACTCTATCGATGGCTTACAAAGCTTATTAAAAGAAAACGAAGCATTACGCCAGCGACTTGGCAGTTTTAATGACCAACTTGATGTCATGCAAAGCGAAGTGGCAAAAGGCAAAGAAATTAAAGTGCAGATGGACGATATGATCGCGCTGCAACAAGCGTTATTGGCAAAAGCAGAAGCGAGAGAGCAAGCTTTATTGCTCGAAAAACAAAAAGCCGAGCTTGAAGATGGTAACTTTATGTCGAGCATGTGGTTTGTTGTGTTGATGGCAACCTTACCAGCGATACTCGTGTTATCTTTTTTTGCGATGCTACTACGCCGTAGGTCGAGTAAAGAAGGTGAGGTAAATGTTGCGCCGATTAAGAAAGATAAAGTAGCGGAGCCAGAGCCCGAGCCCGAGTCTAAAATAGCGACAGATGCTGAACCGGAAAGCTTAGACAATGAACTATCTCTAGATGATGATTTGTCATTGGATAGTGAACTCTCGCTTGATGACGAATTATCAATAGACTTGTCTGAGGGTGACGATGACCTATTTTCCGATGATTTAGACTCACTTGATGACGAATTGCTTGATGATGAGGTGATTCAGTTAGATGACGATTTAGATGATTTGGATGATCTCGAAGATATTTCTCTAGATGATGATTTAGAAACTCTCGCCCTTGATGAAGATATCGTTGAGAGTGAAGCGCTTGATGGTGGGCAGTTAGATCAAAGTGATTTAGATTCATTGTTCGCGGGATTAGAAGATGAACCGAGCGACGACGATGATGTGATCGAAACACTTGATAGCGGTGTTATTGGTCAAAATGATCTTGATAGCCTTTTAGACGAAGGATCAGACAACGAATCGACAGTAAGTAATGACGCCGAAGTACTTAACAATCCAGAGGATGTTGATGCCTTACTTGATGCCGCAGGTGATGACGCAGATGAACTTGCTACAAATGAAACTAGTGAAGTATCAGATCCGGATGACATCGATGCCTTACTCGACGCTGCCAGTGAAGAGATAGATACACCAACTGGGGAAAGTAATACTGCAGAAGATAATGCTGATGTTTCAGACCCCGACGATATTGATGCCTTGTTAGATTCTATTAATGATGAAGCTGATAATGCAGAGGTAAAAGACTCAGCAGAAGATAATGCTGATGTTTCAGACCCCGATGATATTGATGCCTTGTTAGATGCTATCAATGATGACGCTGATAACTCAGAAGCAGAAAAATCAGAGGCAGAAGAATCAGCAGAAGATAATGCTGATGTTTCAGATCCCGACGATATTGATGCGCTATTAGATTCTCTCAACGACACTCCAAATACTGCAGACGCAATATCAGATGATACTAGTGAAGACAATAGCACACCAGGTGAATTAGTAAGTGGAGATGTTAACGATGAGGATATCACTACTTCTGACACCTCGGATGATGATAATACCGCTCTGATTAATAACTTTAGTGATGAATATGTACAATCGTTCATCGATGCTGACTTTAGTGAATTATTAAATGAGTTTGTCGATGAGGCAGAGGTTATAGAACCAGAAGCCAGCGCAACCTTTGATAGTCTTAATGAAGGCACAGAGAATAACGACGACGATAGTACGGATGACTTTGATATCGATGCTTTAATCGATGAAGTTAATCATTCTCCTGAGGCTGAAGTTACTGAGTCAGACGTTAGCAAAACTATTGATAATCCTAGTGAAAGCACAGAGGATGACAACGAAGATATTTCTGATGACTTTGATATCGATGCGTTGATCGATGAAGTTAATCATGCTCCAGCAACCGATGATGAAGCATTGGACATTGGTGATGATTTGCTCGATACAGAATTACTTGATAGTGAGTTGGATAGCGATAATGCCAATGATCAGCAAGAGAATGAAGCGGATGATTTTGTTGATGAAGAAACGCTAAGTGCATTGTCAGGTGACTTTGACGAATCAACATTAGCGCAATTGCTCAATGATGAAAAAGAAGTTGATTCAATGGTCGAGCTATCACCTGACTTTACCGATAGCAATGTTTTAGCTGACTTATTAGCTGAAGATAGCAACACCAATAATACTGTTAAAGATGATGTAAAAAGTAATGCAGAAGAAGTAGCGGGTATCAAAGAGCTAGATAATTTAGATTTTGATGACTTATTAGCGAATATTGAAGAAGAAAGTAGCAGCGTAAATAACGATGACTTTGAACTTGGTGATGACTTTGAAGTAGGCGATGAGTTTGAACTCGATACGAGTGAAGATACTGAATTAGAAGAAGATAATTCAGCCACTGACAATAGCGACAGAGATTTTGTATCAGTAGATTCATTATTATCTGATAGCTTATTGGATGGTAGTCCTACCGAGCCCTATGAAAAAATGAATGTCGATGTCGGTCTTGGTGAGTTTCCTGAATTTGCTGGCAATATTACCGAAGAAGATATTGATGATGATGACAATGGTGTTGCAGCTAAACTTGATCTCGCTAAGGTTTACCTTGAAATTGGCGACAGTGAAAATGCTGAAGTGATTTTGCTTGATGTGGTTAAGCAAGGTGATGCTCAACAGCAATTCGATGCCCAACAGTTATTAGATAACTTAACGTAATTAAACCACGTTATGATTAAAAAGGTTGCTTCGGTAACCTTTTTTATTGCTTAGCTATTAGCGTTGAAATTGTCGCATTGCATTATTGTTTATCGATATTATTTAATAGTTGGATGGAAAAAAAGGCTCAAATAATGGATAATACGCGACCTAAGCAGTGGAGAATTAAATGCGTTACGCTTTAGGTATAGAATATGACGGTAGTAACTACTACGGTTGGCAAAGACAAAAAAATGTAATTAGTGTTCAAGAAGTGTTAGAGAAGGCGTTATCAAAAATAGCCAACGCCCCCATTGAAGTCGTATGTGCAGGTCGTACCGATACCGGTGTTAATGCGACCAACCAGGTTGTGCATTTTGAAACGGATAAAGTGCGCAAAGATGTGGCATGGACATTAGGTGTTAATACTAATCTACCTAAAGATATTGCCGTATCTTGGGTAAAAGAAGTTAATGACGACTTTCACGCTCGCTTTAGTGCTACCGCGAGACGCTATCGTTATATTATTAATAACAATCGGTTGCGTTCAGCGATTCTAAGTTCAGGCATCAGTTTTTGTCATTATCCCCTTAATGAAAATCTAATGCATCAAGCGGCGCAATACTTAGTCGGTCGTCACGATTTTACCTCATTTAGAACCGTACACTGCCAATCAAATTCGCCGACACGTACCCTACTGCATTGTAATGTTTCTCGCCAAGGTGAGTTTGTTATTATTGATGTTAAGGGGAATGCGTTTTTACATCATATGGTGAGAAATATTGCCGGTAGCTTAATGAAAGTTGGTCAGGAACTAAAGCCAGTGAGTTGGCTTAAAGAAGTGTTAGAGGCAAAGAATCGTTGTGTTGCTGGTATAACAGCACCGTCAGCCGGTTTATACTTTGTTGACGTTGATTACCCTGAAGAGTTTGCTATTCCAAAGCGTAGCCCTGGGCCATTGTTTCTACTATAATCAGTAATTAGCAAGAAAACAGACCAGTTTTTCCTATAATTGTATAGGCGTTCTATGGTCTAATTCCAAGTTATATTGGTAATTAGTAAAAATTTTATATTTAGTGATTGTATTTTAAACAATTATTGAATCTTTCGTGCATAGGCAAAAAATATATTATGAGCTGGATTGAAAAAATTCTCCCGAAAGCAAAGTCGACACAAAAAAGAAATATTCCAGAAGGTGTTTGGAGTAAGTGTACTAGCTGTAACGCGGTTCTATATAAAGTTGAGTTAGATCGACAGATGTCGGTTTGTCCCAAGTGTGATCATCATATGCGAATTTCTGCGCGTAAACGTATTGATGGTTTTCTTGATCAAGGCGAGCGCGTTGAGTTAGGTGAAGAGTTTGAAGCACAAGATATCTTAAAGTTTAAAGACTCTAAACGCTACAAAGACCGTATTTCTGCGGCGCAGAAAAATACTGGCGAGAAAGATGCGTTAGTGGTCATGAGAGGTGAACTTCATGGTCAGCCGATTGTTGTTGCTGCATTTGAATTTGCTTTCTTAGGTGGGTCAATGGCCTCGGTTGTTGGTGCTCGTTTTGTTAAAGGCGTTGAATACTGTCTAGAGCATAACGTACCTTTTGTGTGTTTTTCTGCCAGTGGCGGAGCGCGCATGCAAGAAGCATTGTTTTCATTAATGCAAATGGCGAAAACCAGTGCTGCATTAGCGAAAATGAGCGAAAAAGGCTTGCCATACGTTTCGGTATTAACCGATCCGACAATGGGCGGTGTTTCAGCAAGCTTAGCTATGCTCGGTGATATAAATGTTGCAGAGCCGAAAGCGTTAATTGGTTTTGCTGGGCCACGTGTTATTGAGCAAACAGTGCGAGAAAAACTTCCAGAAGGTTTTCAACGTAGTGAATTTTTAAAAGAAAAAGGCGCGATAGATTTAATTGTAGATCGTCGCGAAATGCGCAGTACTTTAGCGCGCATGCTTGCTAAGTTTATGGGACAAGATAGCCCAGCACCATAACGGTAAATTCATGTCAAAAATGATTAAAGGCCATTCAGAGAAGAGCAATCTTACTGAATGGCTTTCTTATTTAGAAAGCATTCATTCGGTCGAAATTGATCTCGGTCTGAAGCGAATTGCACAAGTAGCGCAAAAACTAAACATTGCGTTTCCCACGTCCACAGTGATCACAGTTGCCGGCACTAACGGCAAAGGTACCACTTGTGCTTTTTTAGAGAATGCATTTTTAACGCAGAACCTAACCTGTTCAGTATACTCTTCGCCTCATATTGAGCGTTTTAACGAGCGTTTGCGTATCAATCGACATGATGTTGATGATAATGCCTTGGTCAGCGCGTTTGAAGCCATAGAGTTACTGCGTGGTGATATAACGTTAACATATTACGAGTACACAACGTTGGCGGCCTTTATTGTGTTAATGGCTGAACAACCTGATGTGATTATTTTAGAAGTTGGTTTAGGCGGACGCTTAGATGCCACTAACATTATAGACGCAGATGTTGCCGTAATAACCACTATTGATTTAGACCATCAGGCATTTTTGGGTAATACCCGAGAGGCTATTGGTTTTGAAAAAGCGGGCATAATGCGGGCAAATAAAATAGCGGTGATTGGTGATACTCATCCCCCTAGCTCGTTGGCAGCTCACGCAACTGATATTGCTGCTAAGGCATTTTTTCGTCAGCAAAATTTTACAGTAGAATCTGGCAATAATGTTAGTTGGCAATGGCGCAGTAGCAAAAATCAGTTTTTAGATCTTATCCCTAGCAATATTCCACAAGATAATGTCGCAACGGCAATTATGGTGCTAGAGCTTTTAGCGGATAAATTGGCATTATCACTTAATAGTACATTTTTAAATAACATCATTACGCAAACAAAAGTCGCGGGGAGAATGGAAAAGTTCTCTAGCGATTGTGATGTGATTCTTGATGTAGGGCATAATCCTCAGGCTGCACGATACTTAGCTAAACAGTTACATAAGCTTAATTATCCTAAAGTTCATGCCGTGTTAGGCATGCTAGTCGATAAAGACATTGTTAACACAGTTGCACCGCTTTTATTGGAAGTTGACCATTGGTATATTGGTACACTTAATGTTAGTAGAGGCAGTGAAGCAAGAAACATTGCGGAATATAAGTTAATAGACTCAAGTAAGGTGAATTGTTTTGACAATGTCTCTCAGGCATTTAGAATGGCAAAACAGAATGCAAAAGCAACTGATCTTATTCTTGTTTTCGGATCTTTTTATACAGTTGCTGAGATAAGACGTTTATTAGTTTAGCAAAATTTGGAGTCTAACTTGTCTACACCGTTTCAAAATCGTTTAGTGGGTACCATTATTGTTGCTGCCGTCGCTATTATATTTTTACCTGATGTCCTTGATGGCGATAAAAAAACCTACCAAGATAACTTTGAAACGATCCCTAGAGCACCTAAGGTAGAATTTCCTGCCGCCAATAAAAATTTTCCACAAGAAAAGTTAGCAAGCTTGCCACAAGAAATCACGTCTGATGAGGCAGCATTGGATGACAAAAGTGCTATCGATTTAACAAATGTCCTAAGTGAAAAAGCGGTAACGGTGACAACATTATCTAAAGAACCTTCATTTTCTTCTTCGCCAGTTCAGCCTCCGGCAAAAAGTGATTCAGAAAACAAGATAAAAGTATTGCCGCAAAAGGCGATACTTAAGCAAGCTTGGGTAATACAGTTAGGCAGTTTTCGACATCAAAATAATGTTGACGATTTGGTCAATAAGTTAAAAAAAGAGGGCTATACTGTATTTACAAAACCTATTAAGACTAAAAACGGTAAGTTGACCAAGGTTTTTATTGGCCCTGAATTAATAAAATCATCACTCCAAGCTAAGCTTCCTGCTTTGAAAAAGTTGACTAATGTGCAAGGAAAAGTTGCCCGTTTTTATCCGACTAAATAGTAAAATTATTAGCAAATCCTAGTGGCCTTCTGGTAGAATGCGCGCCTCTAATCAATGAGAATATTCGATTTATGGTTTGGATAGATTATGCCATTTTGGCTGTTATTGGCCTTTCAGCTTTTATCAGCTTGGTACGAGGCTTTGTTAAAGAAGCGGTTTCCTTAATTGTTTGGATCAGTGCCTTTTTTGTCGCAAGTAGCTTCTATCTTAATTTGTCGACACTACTGACCAATATTTCCGATCAACTGTTACGCAATGCCGCTTCAATTGCTATTTTATTCATAACCACATTAATTTTAGGTGCCCTAGTTAATTACATCATTGGACAACTGGTCAGTAAAACTGGCTTATCTGGCACCGACAGAGTGCTCGGTGTTGTGTTTGGTGCATTAAGAGGTGTATTGATCATCGCTGCGGTATTATTTTTTATGGATGCATTTACACCTGCCTCATCGAGCACTTGGTGGCAGAACTCTCAATTGGTTCCAGAATTTACATTAATAGTTGAATGGTTTTTTGAGTATCTCAAACAATCATCAAGTTTCTTAGCTTAGTAGTTAAACTTAATTCGTCGGAGAATAAGTTCATGTGTGGTATTGTTGGTATTGTCGGTAAAACACCGGTTGGTCAAGCTTTATATGATGGATTAACGGTGTTACAGCATCGTGGTCAAGACGCCGCAGGTATCGTGACTATTCACGATAATACCTTTAGATTACGTAAAGGTAACGGGCTAGTAAAAGACGTTTTTCATACCCGTCACATGTTACGTCTGCAAGGTAATATGGGTATTGGCCATATTCGTTATCCTACCGCCGGCACTTCTAGTTCCTCAGAAGCTCAGCCATTTTATGCCAATTCCCCCTTTGGTATCTCGCTGGCACACAATGGCAACTTAACCAATGCCGAAGAATTAAAACTGTGGTTGAATACCGATGCACGTCGCCACGTTAATACCACTTCAGATTCTGAATTATTATTAAATATTTTAGGTCATGAATTGCAAAATACCGATCAGCAAACACTAGATCCAAGTGACATTTTTACTGCTATTAGTAATGTTCACAAGCGTGTACGAGGAGCCTATGCCACTGTAGCGTTAATTATTGGTTACGGCATGGTAGCGTTTCGTGATCCTAACGGCATTCGACCATTGGTATTCGGTAAACGTGAAACTGAATCCGGTGTTGAATATATGGTGGCATCTGAGTCAGTAGCATTAGATGCTAATGAATTTGAATTTGTTCGTGATGTTGCGCCAGGTGAAGCTATTTTCTTTACTGAGTCAGGTAAAATACATAGTCAACAATGTGCTGAAAACCCATCATTTCATCCGTGTATTTTTGAATATGTTTACTTTGCTCGTCCTGATTCATCAATTGATAAAATTTCAGTTTATGGCTCGCGCGTTGACATGGGCAAAAAGCTAGGTGATAAAATTGCCAAGGAGTGGGACGACGTAGATATTGATGTTGTTATTCCTATTCCTGAAACATCTTGCGATACCGCGTTAGAAATTGCTCGTCATCTTAATATTCCCTACCGCCAAGGCTTCGTTAAAAATCGTTACATTGGCCGTACGTTTATTATGCCAGGGCAAGAGCAACGTAAAAAATCAGTACGCCGCAAACTCAATGCGATTGCTGCGGAATTTGTTGGAAAAAATGTCTTGTTGGTTGATGACTCTATTGTGCGTGGCACAACGTCAGGACAAATTATTGAAATGGCGCGAGCGGCAGGGGCTAAAAAAGTGTATTTTGCTTCCGCAGCACCAGAGATTCGCTTCCCGAATGTTTACGGTATTGATATGCCAAGTGCCAATGAATTGATTGCTCATGGCCGTGAACTTGACGATATATGTCAGCTTATTGGTGCAGATAAATTAATATTCCAAACACTAGAAGACTTAGTGGCTGCTGTGTCAACAGCAAATCCAGATATCACAGAGTTTGAAACCTCAGTATTTAATGGTGAGTATGTCACCAAAGATATTGACCAAGGATATTTAGACCGTCTCGATGCGATGCGTAACAATGAAAGCAAAGAAACATCGGATAAAAATGCTGATTCTATTATTGATATGCATAACGAAGGTGCTGAATAGTAAGTAACCTACTTATTGTTTACTATAAAAAAACCGCTTATTAAGCGGTTTTTTTATAGTAATATCTCTATCAAATTAGCTAATGTATTCAACACCTAAGCCGGAGTTGAAAACAATAGCACTTGCTGCCATTAATGCGACAATAAGTACTAAACCGCAGGTGACAACAGAGCTTGAATAGATAAAGCCTTTCTCTTCAGGAATGTTCATCATGATAGGGACACCTGAATATAGTAGGTAGACCGAGTAGCATAGCGCAGCTAGTCCTGCTAATACGACGAACCAAAGCACTGGAAACAGAGCGGTTAAACCGACCATTAATAATGGTGTTGCTGCATATGCTGCTAACTCTAATGATTGCGTGAAATCAGGTTTTGAGTCAAAAGTTTTAGCCATCCACTGGATCAGTATTGCGAGAGAAAATACACCCGAAATTAGTCCAAAGTACATAGCTACTGACATAAATAGTGCGTTTGACTCTGTCAGTCTTATAGGATCTCCTGCGCCAATTGACCAGCCAATATGTGCTGCTGCGTAATAGCCACAAATTGCAGGAATTAATGCGATAGTGAGAATGTGCACCATAGAATACATTAGACTTTCGTGGCGCTTCTCAATGGTCTGCCACTCTTTTTTAGGTGCAGTATAAAGCCCCCAAATATGATTTAAGATCATGTTATTTACCTCTCTCTGTCCCCAAATATAATGCAGATATAAGTAAAACTCTGCGACCTTGTTCTTGCAATCAACGTTGCTTTTATTATTGTTGATATTCTATTTATGTAAGATGGCGAGGGATTCGTCAAGAGTTGATTGATATTTCGACGAAAAAACTTTTTTTTAGCCATCTATCAGTCTATTTTAAACGTGTTTTACGTTAAAATGTGATCAGCATACTTTGATACGAACAATTTTCATGGTTTCGATTTCAAAGCCGGCAACGGTTTCATTGGCTGGATAGTAAGTAATATTCACTTGCTGATTCTGAAGCGATTTATAAAGTTTTTTTCTACGATATTTAAATGGTACGTCAACACCTTTGAGCATGATGGTATTGAGATACCAATCATCAACTTCACGTTGCACATGAGAGATTACCGTTTGCTGCTCACTATGGGTGAGTGCTTGGTGTTTTTCTGTGAGTAATTTAGCGTCAGTTTTTTTCATCATTGTTTTCGCTATATTTTGGCAAAAATACTTAACTTAGCTTGTTAATGCCTCATCATAACAAATAGCTAAATTTTATTTTAGTTAATTGCGGCTTTTACGCTGTTTTTTAAAGTCTATAAATTTAAGTTAAAGCTCATGGAATTTGATTTTGCTACTGTTTTCATTGTATCGGTTAATTTTTTACTGGTCATTTGATGGCCGCCAAATAAACAGTTGAGCACGTAGCTGCTTTGTGATTTTTTGTAAAATAATGTACAATAGCGCGCTTTACAAAAGCAGTATTTAGAAGTATTCAAATATAGAATATCGTGTCTATTAACACATATAGACAGGTTTCTTTAGTAAGTTACCAACATTGTCAATGATTGAAAGCCATTCTCGAACAGTCTGTTGTTGCCTTTTTAAATCGCATGAATACGTACCCCTTACCTGTTGCCAGGTAATACGACGCTACTAGACAATATCTTTATAGTGTCGACATTGGGTACAGTTAATTCACCAACAGATAAGTAGTATGTTAATGTTTGATTATATAATTGTCGGTGCCGGTCAGGCTGGCCTAGCCATGGCATATCAACTAAAGCAGAGTAACGCTAATTTTCTCATGCTTGATAGTGCAGATGAAATAGGTGCCTCGTGGTTAAAGCGTTGGGACTCGCTTAAACTGTTTACCCCCACTGAGTTCAATCATTTGCCAGGCATGGCGTTTCCCGCTATCAAAGGGCATTATCCCGATAAATTTGATGTCGCTAATTATTTTAAAGCTTATGTGAAGTTATTTGAGTTGCCGATTAAGCTCGCAACGACAGTGACAAAAGTTATTAAGTCTAACCAAGGTTTTGAAGTTCAATGCACAGAGAAATCTTATCAATGTAAAAAAATCATTATAGCTTCAGGACCATTTCATAAGCCTTTTATTCCTCCTTGTCACAAGCTACTTTCGCCAAGCATAAATCAAATACATAGTCGAGATTATCGAAACCCTGAGCAGTTAATTTCTGGCGACACCTTAGTGGTTGGAGCCGGTGACTCTGGATTTCAAATTTTGCAAGAAGTAGCGAAGCATGACGCAAACCGGGAAGTGTTTTTTTCAGGTAGTACTAATGCATTAACTATTCCGCAGGAGTTTTTAGGTAAAACGCTATGGTGGTGGTTTAAACTATTGGGTGTTTTATCGGTTAACAAGTACAGCTGGTTAGGAAAAAAAATCAAACAAAAAATGCAACCTGTTATTGGTATTGATATTAAATCGCTGTTGTCAAAAAGTAATGTTACAGCGGTAGGGCATACCCTAGGCGCTAATGAAAATAACATACGTTGTCAGCATAAGACCTTGAGTTCGATTAAAAACATTATTTGGTCAACCGGGTTTCGAGCCGACTTCTCTTGGATTGATGGCATAGCGTTAGATAAGCAAGGCTACCCTGTTAACTATCGTGGTGTTAGTACCACAAAGGACATGTACTTTATTGGTTTACCATGGATGTATACTCGAGGGTCTGCCACGCTGGGTGGGGTTCATAAAGACGCAGCTTATTTGATTAATATTATCCGTGAGGATGCTGTTAATAGTGCTGATCTCATTATTGAGCCTCAATCGCTACCTGCTGTTGGTTAGTTGAAGTGTCAACGCTTTCGGCTTTGAGCAGTAAAACAGAGCGTTTATTCGAGATATTTACTCACTCTTTGTTTAATGAATGCTAAATTATCTAATTTAGAGCTAAATATCGACACCATCGAGTATATTAATCTGCATTAAATACAATAGTGGGGCAAGCTGAACGAATAGCTAACTATCCAGTAGCACGAGTTCATCAGGTTTTGAAGGTTGCCATATTTACGTTTCTGAAAATAATCCGCTGGCTATTAATATGAGTATGGTAAAATTCTAAATTATCTAAAGTTTACTGTGAAGAGTTTGTTTTAATGTTTACCGAAAAATTATTAGCACCGATTAGAGCTTTCCTCCCATGTGAAACACCAGCGAGTTGGGTTGAAAAAGCAGCAAAGCCTGAAAACTTAGATATGCTTTTAATTGATCATTTAATATGTGAGTTAAAAGCTGCTCAATCAGCAATGTTTTTGATCCGAAAATATGCAGTCGATAAAACCAGCAGTGATGCACTATTGGCCTGGTTACAACCGTTTGAAACGTTAATTTATAAGCGAGAGGGCGATTGGCGTGCTCTTGCTGATAAAAATAAACTGACTAAGTCAGTTATCCCTAAATCTGATTCACCTTATGGCCAAGATTTGATTGATAGAATGGTGTTATTAATCAAAGAAGAACTACATCATTTTTATCAGGTATTGGAGATGATGGACCATTATGGTGTTGAATATCGCAGTATTACCCCGTGCCGCTATGCCAAGGGCATGTTAAAGCATGTTAAAACCTTCGAACCCGATGCACTTATCGACAAATTAATTGTCGGTGCCTATATCGAAGCTCGCTCTTGTGAGCGTTTTGCAAAGCTTGCTCCACATGTTGATAAACACTTAGGCGAGTTTTATATTTCGTTACTGCGCTCAGAAGCGCGGCACTTTCAAGACTATTTAACACTGGCGAAAGAAATTGCCGGCCCAAAACAAAGTGCTAAAGTTGACAGCCGTATCGCGTACTTTGCTGAGGTAGAAGCTGAATTAATTATTAGACCAGACACTGATTTTAAATTTCACAGCGGAGCACCCTTAGTGTCTTGATAGTAAATAATATGATAAAACTGAGCGTTAAAATAACGGTTAAGTAACAATTATTGAATAACCGCGGATAAAGTTTTTAATTATCGTCATAACTCGATAATATGTTCTAAGGCGCATTTTAATGCGCTACCGATTAATATAATAATAAGGAACATAATTGATGCGCACTATGATTGCATTGGTTGGAGCTGTGGCATGTTTGTCCGCTTGCCAACCTAACAGTTCAACACAACAGACCACCCAAGAACCCACTGCGGTATCAGCGACACAAGCTGTTGAAAAAAATAAGTTGAGTGAGTCAGAGCGGTTGAATGAATGGTTTGCCGCTATGTATGAAGAACAATTGCAAAGCAGCCCGATCATGTTGACCTTTTTGGGGCGTAAAGAAAAATACGACCAAATTAATGATATGACAGAAGCCTTTGAGAAAAAGCAGTTGAACTGGCAGGCTAAAACGGTTGAAAATCTAAAAAATAATTTTGATTACAATAAGTTATCTGCTGAGGCGAAAATATCATATGATATTTGGATTTATCAGTATGAGCAAGCTAAAGCCGGTGCGAAGTTTAATACTAATGGTTATATTTTTACTCAATTTAACGGTATTCAAGCCTTTGCTGCACAATTTTTAATTAACTTTCATCGTGTCGATGAAATCAGTGATATGCAGGCATACATAAAACGTATTGGCGGCATTAGTATTGCAATTGACCAGCTACTTGTTCGAGCTAAAGAAAATGCTGCAGCTGGCACTCGACCACCAAAGTTTGCTTACGAAGGCGTTATTGAACAATCAGGTAATTTGATTACAGGTGTCCCTTTTTCTGATGCTGAAGGTGCTGCTGATTCACCACTTTGGATGGATGTGCAAAGGAAAATTAATGGCTTAGTCGACGCTGAAGAAATTACTGTCGAGCAAGCTAGGAAGTTAACGGCAGATGCTAAAGAGCAATTACTTAATAACTTCTTACCAAGTTATCAAGCTTTAATAGCCTGGTTTGAAAGTGATATTGAGAATACAAGCAGTAACCCTACAGGGGTATCCACGCAAAAAAATGGTCAAGCATTCTATGACCATATGATCAGCGCATCTACCACAACCAAGTTAACTGCAGATGAAATACATGAAATTGGTGTAAAAGAGGTGGCGCGTATCACTGATGAAATGATCGCGATTAAAGAGCGCGTTGGGTTTGAGGGGGATTTACCAGCCTTTTTTAACTTTATCAAAACTGACGAGCAATTCTTTTATCCAAATACAGATGAAGGCCGACAAGGTTACATTAGCGATACTGAAACACATCTAGCCTTTATTAATAAAAAGTTACCTGAATATTTTGGCGTTTTACCTAAGGCTGATTTAGTGGTTAAGCGTGTCGAAGCTTTTAGAGAGCAAGACGGCGCAGCACAGCACTATAACCCTGGTACGCCAGACGGTAGTCGCCCTGGTGTTTATTATGCACACTTATCAGATATGTCAGCAATGCCAAAAAATGAACTAGAAGGTGTTGCATACCATGAAGGTAATCCGGGCCATCATATGCAAATTTCTATTGCTCAAGAGTTAACCTCAGTGCCGCAATTTAGAACGCAAGCAAACTTTACCGCTTACAGTGAAGGTTGGGGGTTATATGCTGAATTACTTGCTAAAGAGATGGGCGCGTATCAAGATGATTTCTCTGATTTTGGTCGTTTAGTTAATGAAATGTGGCGTGCGGTACGTTTAGTGGTAGATACAGGTTTACACGCTAAGGGCTGGACTGAAGAGCAAGCTATTGCTTACTTTAAAGAGAAAACCCCCATTGCAGAAGAGGCGATTGTTTCTGAAGTACGCCGCTATTTAGTCCTACCAGGACAAGCGACTGCTTATAAAATTGGTATGTTGAAAATCTTGGAGTTACGTGAAAATGCGAAGCAAACATTAGGTGACCAATTTGATATTCGCGGGTTCCACGATACTGTGCTTGGTGGTGGTGCTATGCCATTGGCAATATTAGAGCGAAGAGTAAATGACTGGGTCACTATTGAAATGGCTAAGTAGTTTTTAGCTACTCACTACCAAGCAATTCAATATGATAAATTTAAATGCCTGAACGAGAGTTCAGGCATTTTTATATTCAGGAAGAATGGTCAGTTTTTTAGTTCCAGACAAAAACTAAGTACTTACATCCTTGTAAGCAATGCCACGATCACAAGGTCGTTCCTTGCCATCCATGGCATCACGACATTAATGTGTCCTACATGTCAGATGAAAGAG
>OJDR01000059.1_pt1 | contig 48474 bp, 41 predicted proteins | sample 1593081 | NCBI WGS metagenome assembly OJDR01 (sample SAMN05416873, study PRJEB24817) | seawater metagenome | isolation source: Sea water | place: Canada:Atlantic | collected 2013-11
TATAGGCAGCTTTATTAAATGATATGCCCTTAAGCTAAGTCACACTGTGCATAGATAACCTATGAGGATAAAACTTGCCCCTTTAGAAGCGCTCTAAATCGGGTATACTGCGCCTCATATTAAAGGCTGGGCGATGAACGACGCCAAGAGCCACCATGATTTAAATGTGTGAAGGTACTTTATGGAACAGTTTATCGAATTTGCCACTAATCACTGGATGTTGGTGAGTATATTAGCTGGCTTGTTTGGATTACTGGCATGGGACAGCTCTCATAAAGCAGGCCCTAAAGTAGGCACTCATGAAGCCACTCGTTTAATTAATGAACAAAATGCAGTGGTATTGGATATTCGCGAAAAGGCCGACTTTAAAGCAGGCCATTTGGTGGATTCGCTGAATATTCCGCAAAGCAAATTAAATAGTTCGCTTGCAGAGTTGGAAAAGCACAAACAGACCCCCATCATAGTAGTATGCAAGGCAGGACAAACATCATCTGCCGCCGCTAAAACCCTTAAAGATAGTGGGTTTGAGCAGGTTTACCGCCTAGCTGGCGGCATAATGGAGTGGACGGGCAACAACTTACCACTTGTTAAAAAATAACTTTCTAAAGAATAAAAAGCAGAGCATTAAGTCATGACTGAACAAGCAGCAGCTACACCAACCGATAAAAAAGGCCAGTTTGGCGTACAGCGTATTTTTACTAAAGACGTATCTTTTGAAAGCCCAAACGTACCTGAAGTGTTCCGCCAAGCGTGGAAACCTCAAATCAATATGGATTTAAACACCAGCAGCAAGAAAATTGCTGATGATGTGTATGAAGTGATTCTAACCCTAACGGTTACCGCTAAAAATGAAGATAAAACAGCTTTCTTAGCTGAAATTCATCAAGGTGGCATCTTTAAAATTGAAGGTTTAGAAGGCCCAGCCCTTCATCAAACTCTAGGTGCATTCTGCCCTAACTTATTGTTCCCATATGCTCGTGAAGCCATTGACGCCCTTGTGGTTAAAGGCAGCTTCCCAGCGCTTATGCTAGCGCCTGTTAACTTTGAAGCCATTTACGCTCAAAGCCTGCAGCAAGCAAAAGCTCAGGCTGAAAAAGCAGAAGTAGAACAAACTCATTAATTTAAAAGCATCAGTCGTTTTACGGTTGATGCTTTAGCACCCCTGACACTCTGGCTAAGGATGGCAAAGAGTTGTTGGTTGTTAGAATTTACCAAAGTGTCTACGCGTTATTTAGTGAGATACGCTCGGTAAGTGCTAATGGTTCAGGATATACTTTGTATTAAATATATTGCTGAACATTAAAAAGCCCAGTAGAAATTATTTTACTGGGCTTTTTAATGTCTGGGGTTTGCAAATTAAGGGAAAAATTAGCCAGCCCCTTCAAAGTCCAGCTGACGCCAAGCCTCATACACCATAATAGCGGTGGCATTGGATAAGTTTAAGCTGCGGCTATCACCAAACATGGGAATGCGCACTTTTTCATCTTGGCTAAGGCTATCCAAAACAAAATCAGGTAATCCGCGGGTTTCTGGCCCCATCACAATGGCATCGTCTCGTTGAAACTCCACATCGGTATGGCGTCTTATGCCTTTAGTCGTAATGGCATAACAGCGCTTGGGTTTTACCGTGTCTAAAAAGGCTTGCCAATCTTTATGAATGCTTAGGCGTTCCACCTCATGGTAATCAAGGCCGGCGCGCCTTAGCTTTTTTTCGTCCATATCAAAGCCTAAGGGTTCAATTAAATGCAACTGAAAACCTGTGTTGGCACACAGCCTAATTATGTTGCCTGTATTAGGCGGAATTTCCGGTTCAAATAGTACGACATGCAGCATGGAAGTTGGCGTATCCCTGAATTGCTTACTAACGTTAGTGTAGGAGATTGTACCCGATTTATGGCTTGGGCTACCTAAAAATATGCCTAACGCAGCTAAGTTGGATGACGACATTAAGAAGGATTTTAGCCATCAAGTTATCATTTGACCCAAGACAGTGGTTTAAAAAAGAAGAAGCCAAACCTGAAGGGGTAGTGGGTGTGACCTGCTGTGAGTCAGGCATTGCCATTTGTTACGGCACCTTTAAGGATGGCGACTACCAAATAGAAAAATGCGAATACGCTCCCATCCCTGCTTCTGAACAGCTCAGCTATATGAAAGCTTGGGTGGTGCGCCACAAGTTAAAAAATGCTGATTGCCATTACGTATTAAACGAAAAAGATTACGAGCTTCAATTATTAGAAGCCCCTCCTGTTGAAAAAAGTGAATTACATGAAGCCGTACGCTGGCGTCTTAAAGACTTAATTAGTTCGCCTGTGGAGGATGTGGTATTGGATGTGGTGGCACTGCCAGATGATGCTTATCGGGGGCGTATGAAAATGCTATATGCCGTAGTGTCCAATAAAGAAGCCGTGGAAAGTGTAATTAGTTTTATTGAGAAATCTGAGTTAGTGCCTGTGGTAGTGGATATTCCTGAAATGGTATTGCGAAATGTGGCGCTTTATATTCCTGAAATGGATTATGGCACAACTGCACTTTTAAAAATGGAAGAAACCAGTGGCGCTATGCTTATGTATAGTCATGATGCTTTGTATTTAACGCGGCAAATTGAATTTGGCTATTCAAGTTTTGCCACCACACCAGGAGCCTTCGCATTAGATAACGACGTTATGGTAGATCGTTTAGGGTTAGATTTACAAAGGTCATTAGATTATTACGAAAGTCAGTTAGGAAAAGGCGTCGCTAATAAAATTTACATATTGCCTTTTGAAGATGATGACGTGCATTTTGCCGATGACCTACAAAAAACGTTGCAAACGCCTATTTTACATTTTGATTGTCGTGAATTTCTTCCCTTCTCTGAAAGTGTTAACCCAAGTATTAAAGAACAGGCATTTTGTATGCCTGCCATTGGTGCGGTATTAAGGCGTCAAGAATTATGAGAGATGCCAACTCAATTAAACTGGTTACAAGGGAGCTTGGCTCATGCAGCAAGTAAACCTGTACTTAGATGAATTTAAACATATTGATCCGCCCTATAGTGCAGCGACTTTACTATTCTTAGCGGTCTATTCGTTGGTATTCAGCTTATTAATTGGAGGTGTTTTATTGTCAGTACTTTGGTGGCAACAATCCGATTTAGAAATTAACAAAAGGCAACTGAATGTGTGGCAAGATAATTTAGACGTTGCCAAGGTTGAGTTTCCAGAGCCTAAAGTTGATGAGCATTATAAGAAAAACATCAGTCGACTTAAGAGTGAACTTGCTAGAAATAAAGTGGTTCTTAAGTATCTTCAATCAAGACAAATTGAAGTAGAGCATCAATCTTTTTCAGTTTTACTATTAGCATTAACTTGGGTTAGTGAACAAAATTTATGGTTAACTGATATAAAAATAACCGAAGGAGGTGAAAATTTATTTTTATCAGGACGCGCTTTAAAAGCCGATAGTTTACCCAGCTATTTAAAAAAGCTATCTGAAATTGATGTGTTTTCCCAATTGAAATTTAGAGTGTTCGAAATGGATAGAGAGGGTGATGAATTCACCTTTGTTGTTAGCTCCATGCGTGAGGAGGACAACCTTGAAAAAGCGCTTGAAAAACTTACAGGTAAAAATTAATACCTTTAAAATTCGTGAACGCCGCCTTATGGCTTTTACAGTTGTTAGCATTATTTTAATGTTAGCCATGAGCCTTATATGGCAACCCATTTTTAAAAATATACTTAAAAACTACCAGTCTAATCAAAGCTCATTTAATACTATACAAGCCATTAAAGTTGAAATAGAAGGTTACAAGAAACGCCTTGGCATGGATGTGAACGCACCTTACAAGGAACAGGTTAAAAACTTAAAGAAACAGATAAAAGATCAAGATAAAAAAGTGGTAAACCTTACATCCGCTTTAATTACGCCAAGAAATATGGGCCAAGTATTTACCGGGTTACTGCAGGTAAATGAAGTATACATGAATAAAATCAGTAACTTAGATGCTGAAGCAATTAATATAAACGATCAAAAAGAAGAAACTAACCTACTTTTTAAACATGGCCTATCCTTAGAGTTACAGGGGGAGTATTTAAAGGTCTTAAAATATGTTCAAGAAATAGAGGCCCAAGATTGGCAGTTATACTGGGATGAACTGTCTTTCAGCACATTAACGTACCCCGAAGGGCGCTTAAATATTAAAGTGCATACACTGAGTACCAGTGACAGTGTTTTAGATTTGTAATTTACATAGCCAAGGATGAACCAGCGATGCAAAACCAAGGAGAGGACCTTATTTTATATCATTCTAATTCCCTCCTAATGTTTAAGCTGCCCCATCATGGTTAATGGATGCTGGCATTTTGCCATGATATGCCTTGTGGTTTTATTGGCGCCATTCGCTTTAGGGGGAGACCCCATGGCGCCTCCAAATGCGAGAGATAAAGGCGTTAATGATGAATACTCACGAAAGGTCGACGTTAAAAAATCGAAAAAACAAAGATATATCTTAAGGCAAATAGTGAATCGTAAAAAAGATAAGAGCGCCGTGATTAATGGCTACATAGTTAATGAAGGCTCTTATATAAACAATGCTTATGTTCGTCGTATTAAAGAAAATTCAGTGGTGTTAAGCGTAAAAGGTAAAAGAAAAGAAATAATGCTAGAAAGTAAGTTGCCAAGGATTCGCCATTAGGTAAAACCATGAAGTTAATAGTGAGCCTTATCTTGATTTTATTGGCCTCGTGCAGTAGCCAACAAGAGTACAAGATAGTAGAAGATGCTTTACAAAATGTACAAACCAAACAGCCTGATCTAATCGTGCCTGAAAATGCCTATGATGCGCTGACGCCGGATATAAATAGCCAAAAGCTGGCACCAGAACGATTTGATGTAGTGGCAAAAAATAATTCTCCAAAAGCCTTTTTTATGGGTTTGGTAGATGGCATGGGCATCAACATGTTGGTGCATCCAGATGTAATAGGAAAAATAACCTTACGCCTAAAAAATGTCACCCTTGAAGAAACACTACAAGCTGTACGAGACTTATATGGATATCAGTATATTCATACCGATTACGGCTATCGCATTTTACCAAAGGCACTTCAGAATAAAGTATTTCACGTAAACTATTTAAATGTTTCAAGGCAAGGTACTTCTGGCTTAACGGTATCGGGCGGTAGTATTCGTGATGGGGATACTAGCTCGAGCAGTGATTCAGACTCTTCAAACAGTAGCGCGTCGAATTCATCTTCATCAAGTACGTCATCCAGTAGTGTCCAAACTCAAGCCAGTACGGACTTTTGGTCAAAATTGCAAAATTCGGTAACCATGGTGGTCGGTAATGGAGAAGGGCGAAGAGTCATTGTTGATGCTCAAGCGGGTTTGGTTATGGTGAAAGCCTTTCCTATGGAATTGGCCGCCGTGGAGGATTATTTAAATCAGGCCGAATTGAGCTTGCAAAAGCAGGTGATCATTGAGGCTAAAATTTTAGAGGTAACCTTAAGTAAAGGATTTCAATCGGGCATTCAGTGGGACACTTTTGGCTTAGGTGTGGGTGGCACATTTTCAGCAAGTAATAAAGACATTGCGGGCAGTTTAACGGCTGAATCAATTGTGAATGAAGATTCGTTAGCGGGAATTTTCTCCTTAAGTTTTAACAGTTCTGATTTCACGGGTGCGATTCAATTATTACAACGCCAAGGAGATGTTCAAGTGTTATCTAGCCCGCGAATCTCCACGGTAAATAATCAGAAAGCGGTGATAAAAGTGGGTTCAGATGAATTTTTTATTACCGAGATTAGCACATCCACTGATACCACTAATGACACCACCACTACCACACCAGAGGTGACGCTGACGCCTTTTTTCTCTGGCATAGCTTTAGATGTCACACCGCAAATTGGTGAAAATAATGAAGTGATATTACATGTGCATCCAAGTGTTACAGAAGTAGAAGAGCGCACTAAGATATTTACTTACGGAAACGACACATATAATTTGCCAGTGGCTTTCAGCAGCATAAGGGAAACCGATAGCATCATTCGGGCTAAATCTGGTCAAGTGGTGGTGATCGGTGGTTTATTGCAAGATAAAAAATCCAATATTGATGCCAGTGTTCCATGGCTATCCAGTATCCCAATTTTAGGGCATCTGTTTAAGCAAACTCAAAGAAGTTCGACTAAAAGTGAACTGGTTATTTTGCTTCAACCAAAAATTGTTGAGCCATCGTCTTGGCTTGAAGAAGTAAACAAAGTGAAAGAGACATTCCCCCAGTGGAGACAACAAGGAGCGCTTGAAGATGGAGAATAAAGTAGCAATGAGTCAAGTGCTAGACGAATTCAGGTCTTTCTTTGGTATGCAAGAGTTGCCGTTCTCTTTGGTTCCCAATACGCAATATTATGTGGCTCTGCCTAGTCACAACGAATGCTTTAGCATGTTGTTATTTGCAATCGCATCAGGCGATGGATTTATTAAGGTGACAGGTGAAGTAGGCACAGGTAAAACGTTGTTATGTCGGCGTTTACTAAATAGTTTAGACGAGCAAGAATATTACAGTGCGTATATTCCTAATCCTAAATTAAACGCGCTGGAACTGAAAAGAGCGTTGGCCCATGAACTTCAGGTGTCAAACTGTGACCAAATTAAAAGTCAGAATTTATTGAATGAAATTAATAAGCGTTTAATTGAATTAGCTAAGGTTGGAAAAAAAGTTGTATTGGTAATAGACGAAGCACAAGCCTTTCCAAAAGATACCCTTGAAGAATTACGTTTATTGAGTAATTTAGAAACTGAAACCGATAAACTCATGCAAATAGTATTGTTTGGCCAGCCTGAGCTAGATGAGATATTAATGCAACATGAATTTCGCCAGTTGCGTCAAAGAATTACATTTAGCCACAGTCTTAATCGATTAAACAAAACTGGAATAGGTCAGTATATACATCATCGCATGATGGTAGCCGGTTATTTAGGAGAGCCTGTTTTTGATTGGTCATCCATTCGGTTACTGCATAAAGCCACGCAAGGCACCCCAAGACTTATCAATATTGTTTGTGCAAAGGCGCTATTAATCGCATTTAGTAAAGGCCAGCAAAGAGTAAAAAAGGCCATGATTAAAACGGCTATTAATGATACCGAAGGAGTGAATTATAAACTGAATTGGTTAATGGGGTAGATCATGAGTGTCGTAAACGATGTATTAAAAAATCTTAATCAACGCCACGCTCAAGAAAATATGGCCCGTCATATTCCTCATTTGTATGAAGCTAAGCCTGCTCCTCAATATATGTTGTGGGTATTGCTGGTTCTAATATTGTCTACCAGTGTGGTGATTGCAATATCTCAATGGCAGCAGCCAAATTATGCGGTTCAGTCTATTGAATTACCCAGTGATTTATTTTTATTAGATGAAAGCAGTATTGGGATTAATGAATATGCTATTACGCCTACTTTAGAAAAGGCCTTTGAGAAAGATCTTAAACTGCCTCCTGTAAAAACACACACCGCAGATAATCTACCTTCACAAGAAGTCGCCATTAATATACTGCCTGAGAAAATCAGTAATCGGCCCATAGCAACTAATGGCCCACAAAATACACGGGTGAGTAAAAGTCATCAAAGCCAAGCGGTTGATAAGGTGGTCGCCGCGTTAAAGAGCGGTGACCATAAAGCGGCTGAAGTGGGTTTAGATAAAACACCAAAGGCCATGCAGGATGAAGTGAAACTGCGTCTAATGGTAAAAGAAAGCCCTGAAAAGGTGCTGCCATACATTAACAATAACTTTGTTAACTATTCCCAAAATCCAAGTTTATTGGCCATGGCTGCGCAAGCTCAGCAGAGAATTCAGCAACATTTTTCTGCCATATCCATTTATAAACAACTTATTAAAGTCCAGCCTAAAGATGCCCGTTGGCGTGCGGGTATTGCTATTAGCTTAGAAGCCAGTGGAGAGTTAAATGCGGCTAAGCATATGTATCAGCTGGCATTAAGCATGCCTGGATTACCAAGACCTTTAGGGGCTTTTTGTCAAAAGCGGCTAAGTGCTTTGAATTAGGGTGTCCATATGGCTAAGTCTCACCAAAAAGCTCGTGTAGGTGATTTACTCGTAGAAAAAGACATCATCACCCAAGAACAGTTGATGATGGTTCTTGACGAACAAAAACGTTCAGGTAGAAAATTTGGACGTGCTGTTATTGATTTAGGTTTTGTATCTGAAGATAAATTACTTCTTGAATTATCTTCACACTTTTCAATGCCCTATATTGATATTTCTCGTTTTCAATTTGATAGTGAAATCACCCGGCGCTTACCTGAAAGTCTAGCAAGGCGTTACCGTGCCATTATTTTAATGGAGGAAGAAGGCCAATATTTTGTAGGCTTTGTAGACCCTTTGGATATTCTTGCGGTAGATGAAGTTCAGCGTTCGTTACAAAAAAATATCGTAGCGGCTTTTGTAAAAGAACAAGATGTGCTCAACGCCATTGATCGAATTTATCGGCGCACTGAACAAATTGCATCAATAGCTGGAGAGCTAGACGACGAATTATCTGAAAGTGATCTTGATCTTGAATCACTACTGGCTGAATCGGATGCCACTGAAGCCCCGGTAGTTCGCTTGTTGCAAAATATATTTGAAGATGCCGTGCAAGTTACTGCATCGGATATTCATATTGAACCCGACGAAAGCGTGTTAAGAGTGCGCCTTAGAATTGATGGCGAATTACAAGAGCAAGTCATGAAAGAAAAGCGTGTGGTAAGTGCGCTTGTGAGTCGTTTAAAAATAATGTCAGGCTTAGACATATCTGAAAAACGTTTACCCCAAGATGGTCGTTTTAATATTCGTATCTTAAATCGCAGTGTAGATGTGCGCCTATCAACACTGCCCACACAATACGGTGAGGCAGTGGTTATGCGACTGCTGGACCAAAGCCAAGGTATATTGAATATAGAGTCATTGGGTATGACACCCAAAATTCGCAAGCATTTCTCGAACTTGGTGTCTCGTCCACACGGCTTGGTTTTGGTAACAGGCCCTACGGGCAGTGGCAAAAGTACCACGCTTTATGCTGCGCTTAGTACTTTGAATCAATCTAATAAAAAAATTATCACCGCCGAAGATCCGGTGGAATATCGATTACCAAGAATTAACCAAGTACAAGTTAATAGCAAAATAGGGTTAACCTTTGGGCGCATCTTACGCACTGCATTAAGGCAAGATCCAGACATTATGCTAATTGGTGAAATGCGTGACAGTGAAACCGCTGAAATAGCGTTGCGTGCTGCCATGACAGGCCACATGGTGCTATCTACTTTGCACACCAATGATGCTATTTCCTCTGCGGTAAGGTTAATGGATATGGGGGCCGATTCGTACTTAGTGGCCTCTAGTTTACGAGCGGTAGTAGGGCAGCGTCTTATCCGAAAGATTTGTGAGAACTGCAAAAGCCAATACACCATGTCGCCTCAAGAGCGCACGTGGTTAATGGGTATGGGAAGCGACCCAGATACTTATAGCTTTTTTCACGGTTCGGGTTGCCACCATTGTTCAAACACAGGTTATGTTGGACGTACCGGTGTATATGAATTACTCGAGCTAGATGACGGCATGTTAGATGCCTTACGACAGAAAAATATCAGTGAGTTCACATCTCTTGCCAAAAAAAGTGAACTGTATTTACCGTTGGCTACCTGCGCGTTGGAATATGCCGTAGCAGGTAAAACTTCTTTAAGTGAAGTATTTAAAATTACCGCCAGCTTAGATGAAACCGCCGTCAGTTATGAAGCCCAATCATTGGAGCTTCCATAAGTGGCCATGTACCGCTATCAAGCTCGAGACAAAAAACGTGTCTTGCATGAAGGGCAGCAAGAGGCTGCTTCGAAAGAGGCTGTGGCCAGTCGATTAATAGAAGACCGTATGACTCCTGTGCTTATTGAAGAGGTGGTTGCTCGCAGTCACCTTCATCTTGATTTAAGCCACTTCCTTCCTGAACATAAAATTACCTTGCAAGACATGATTCTTTTTTGCCGGCAAATGCATGCCCTAACTCGAAGTGGCATCCCCATCATGCGGGCAATTTATGGTTTAGCAGAAACATCAAAAAATCCAACTATGGGCAATATATTAAAAGATGTGGCCAATGTACTTAGCCGTGGCAATACATTAAGTCAGGCATTAAATAATCATGAAGAACATTTCAGCTCATTGTTTATAAGCATGGTTCACGTAGGGGAAAGTACCGGAAATTTAGATGATGCCTTTAAGCAATTAGTGGGGCATTTAGAAATGGAACGTAATACCAAAAAACAAGTGGTGGCGGCACTTAGGTACCCCACTCTGGTTATTAGCGCCATATTCATTGCCGTTATGGTGGTGAACGTTTTTGTTATTCCAAGTTTTGCTAAGGTATTTGCAAAATTTGGTGCAGACCTTCCTTTTGCAACGCAAATGTTGTTAAGCACATCTGGCTTTTTTCTAGAATATTGGTGGCTAATTATTTCGCTGCTTATGGCTGGAATCATCTTCTTTATTAAATATACCCATACAGAAAAAGGTGCTTTCCAATGGGATAAAGCCAAGCTTAAATTGCCTTTAGTGGGGGGGCTGTTAAATCGTATAGGGCTATCGCGTTTTACCCGAACTTTTGCCATGTTGTTCAGCGCGGGGGTGCCTATTTTACAAGCACTGGATGTGAGTGCTGAAGCCATTGGCAATCGCTTTATTGAATCTAATGTAAAAGAGATGAAACACGGCATAGAGCGTGGTGAATCTCTATCTCGCACCGCAAACGCATCAGGAATGTTTACTCCGCTCATTTTGCAAATGATTTCTGTAGGTGAAGAAAGTGGCGCCGTAGACAAACTGTTGCAAGATGTCAGTGATTTTTACGATGAAGAAACCGAATACGATGTGCAAAACTTAAGTGCCGCCATAGAGCCGGTATTGTTAGTTTTTATGGGGGGCATGGTACTGGTACTGGCATTGGGTATATTTTTACCACTATGGGATTTGGGTGCCGCCACCAGATAAAAGTGTTTTTTGGCCAAGCTTAACTACACTTATTATATGAGTTTTATATCACATTATTTAGTGACGCCTGATTCTTGTCCAAGGCCTTTAATTTAACTATTTGATAAGAAGGTCAATATGGATATGCAAACTCTATTGAATTTTTACCAGATGAATAATGACTATTAGAGTGAGTGGACAATCAAGGAAGCAATGCGGCTTTACTCTTATTGAATTGGTTGTGGTAGTGACACTGGTGGGGATATTAGCAGTAGTGGCCTTGCCTCGTATGGCAGAAAACTATGATAGTGCACATGCCGGCAGCGTCACTGCCACAGGCGGTGCACTGGCTTCGGCAGTCATAATATTGCGCAGCCAATGGGTGGTAAAAGGGGCAAAAGGCGCCCAAGACAATGTTGAGGGTTATGGCGAAGGCAATGTGGCGACGACGCAATTGGGCTGGCCCAGTGATGCAAATATGGGCACAGGATCAAATCACCAAGCTACTGTCACGGGCGATAGCGCTCGTTGTGTTCGTTTATGGATGGCTTTATTAATTGTTAATGCACCTAAAGTATCTCAGGAAAAAAGTAGCCAATTTGATTACTGGGTAGCATTACCTGAGGGTTCAGTTTGCAAATATTATTATATGAAAAGCGATCAAAATAGCCGAATAGAATATGACCTGAAAAATGGTTCCGTCATTACAATTTTGTGATCTAGACTTAATAGTAAGTCATGAAAAAATTTGCAGAAATATGCAATAAAGGAGCGCTGTATTATGACCTCAAGACAATCAAAAAGGTTGATTGCTAATCGGACTAATCAATCAGGGTTTACCCTAATTGAGTTAATCATGGTAATCGTCATTTTAGGTATTTTGTCGGCTTTTGCTTTACCCAAATTTGCTGATTTATCTGGAAGTGCTGAAGATGCCACCATTGAGGGGGCTCGTGCTGCCATTCGTTCTTCAGCAGCCATTGTGCACGCGCAATTTTTAGCCAGAGGCAGCACAGATACCAGTTTAACTCTTGAGGGTGAAACAGTGAATATAGTTGAGGGCTATCCTGATGCTGAGACCATTGATGATGCGGCAGACATTGAATCTGCAGATTTTTCAATTACCCTCGTAACAGCAGCAGACGCTGTGATTATTGCTGCCACGTCAGCGGTAGATGGTGATCCTTGCGTAAAATATACAGAATCGGCGGCTAGTTCATCACCCGCTATTACAGCGGTACTAACGCTAAATGATGGAACAGATAATACAGCGCTAACAGGCGATGATGACTGTGATTAGATATGCATGAAAGGCTTTACCCTAATAGAGTTAATTATAGTTATTATTTTAATTTCTATTTTAAGTGCCTTGGGCGTGGGGTTGCTCAGTGGCACAGATGGGTATTCAGCGCGGGTTTCAAGTGATCAGTGGCTTACCAGTTTACGTCTTGCTCAGCGATTGGCTTTGTTAAAGCAAAGCAATACCCAACTGGTGACCATGACGGTTACCCAATCTACAAGCGATTGGAACGTTACAATTGATTTTGGTGCATTAACAATAAATAGTTTTGAAATAGATCGTAACAGAGTGAATTTTCATAACAGTAACAGTGATTTTGCCAGTAGCTGCGATGCATTGCCCAGTGCGTCTTTTCCTTTAACCCTTTATTTTGATGGCTATGGTGATCTTGTCACGGCCGCTAGAAACCAGCTAACGAGCAATACCCGCTTATGTTTTGAAAGTGGCAGCACCGAAGAATTGTGTATCAGCCCAAGTGGATATGCTTATGCCGGAACTTGCCTGCTTTAATGCTAAGTTCAAACATGTTGTGAAATTTATTCGTCACTTCTATTTTTCAATTAAGTGCCTGTGTCTATTTGGTCCTCCTAATTCTGCGCTAAAAATTAATCAATCAATAAAAGTAAAAAAGCATCTTCAAGCTGGTGTGACGTTAATTGAATTAATTATCACCATAGTGGTAATGGGCATTGCTTTGGCGGCATTGGTGTCTTCTTTGTCAGTGGGCATAGGGCGCAGCGCACAACCCATGTGGGAAGGTAAGGCTTTGGAGTTAAGTCAGGCTTATTTAGATGAAGTATTGGCCATGGCCTTTGATGATCAAACTCCGTCTGGGGGTGGCGAAGTGTTGGCGGCCGAAAATCCCTGCAGTTATTCTAATGAGGGACAAAGCCGCGAATTATATGATGATGTGGACGATTACAATGGAGTAAGTGATAGCCCGCCAGTGCTAATTGATAGCACCATAGACATGAGCCGTTATACCAATTATCAGGTGGATATTACCGTGGTCTGTGCCGGTACAGACCTAGGTTTGGATAACAATGATATGGCCAAGCGAATAACAGTAACCGTGAGTGTACCCAGTGGCGAGTCTCGTAGTGTTGCAATATACAAAGGCAACTACTGATGAGGAAATTCGATTCTCTATATTTTCCTCAACAAGGGTTTACCTTAATTGAAATTATTATGGTGATTGTTATTTTATCGGTTTTGTCTCTAGGCAGTGTGCAGTTTATTAGTTTTGGTGCACAAGGTTATGTGGACACGGTAAGGCGTTCAGAGTTATCTGCCACCGCTACCATTGTAAATGAAAAAATAAGCCGTCTTGTGCGAGATGCTTTGCCTGGTAGTGTGCGGGTCAATAGCACGGCAGATTGTTTAGAGTTTGTGCCGGTTTTGTCGGCCAGTCGTTATGTACAAGCGCCCATTGTAGGCTCTCCTGTTAGTAATACGGTCGTGCATATGGTGCCAGTAGACAGCGCCCTAGATCAGGTGGGTTTTTTGGCTATTTATCCGGTTACCGACGATGTAAACGATATTTACGATGATGTGAGCTCACCGGGTATCGTCAGTAATAATACCGCCAGTGTTACCGGCAGTTCAGGTGGTGCCAGTATTTTTACATTTAGTGGTGGAAACAGCTTTGAGTATATTCGAGGCTCTCCACAAAAGCGTGTATTTTTAACAGATGCCCCTATGGCATTTTGCCAAGATGGCAGCCAGCTATTTTTTTACCGTAACTATGGTTTTGTGGGAGACATCACTAATTTAGCCGCAGCACTTCCTACTACTGTGCCGAACCGGTTATTGGTGGCCGACAACCTTTTGGCTGGCTCTGCGGTGTTTAGTATTCTAGCTGCAAGCTTAAGAAGAAATGCCATTGTTGCTTATGAGTTTGAGTTTGAAGACAGCACCAATGACGAAAGTCTAGCGGTAAACCAAGAGGTGCAAATTCGTAATGTGCCTTAAAATAAAAAATAAAGCTCATCAAACGGGGTTTGGTTTGCCTTCTGCCTTATTTTTAATTTTAGTGATGATTTTACTGGTGGCGGGCTTAAATCAAATTAACGAAATAAATGCAGCCGCTTATGGGCGAGAATGGTTATCTATGCGCGCTTTTTACGGGGCAGAAAGTGGTGCGCAAACGGCTGCGGTGTATGCATTGAATTCCTCTCAAGCTATGTTGACTTGTGATAGTAGTTTTATATCAAACCTTAATTTAACAGCCAGTGGTTTGTCACAGTGCAGTGTTGATGTAACTTGCACTCAACAAACGGTTGAGACCCAAATTTATTATACCTTCACTAGCACAGCAAGCTGTGGCAGTGGTGTAGATGAAGCGACTCGTGTTATTCAAACTCGGTTACGGCCATGAATAAAACCTCGTTACTTTATTTACAAATCGTTCTGTTATTTTTAATGAGCGTAAACTCATTAAATGTTCAAGCATATTGGAGTTGTGCTTGGCCTTATAAAACTGAAATTACGGTTGAAGAAAATTCGGGTTCCAATCTTACAGATTATCAAGTAGAAATTTCAATTAGCGGCGCCAATTTAGATGGAAACTACAATTGGACAGATGATGGTTTTGATTTACGAGTCGTAAATAGCGATGATGAAACCCTCATGGATTTTTGGCTAGAAGATTGGGACGACTCAAGCGAAACCGCCACCGTTTGGGTACGTTTTGATTCACTATTAGCTAACGAAAGTAAAACCATTTTCTTATATTACGGCAATGAATACGCCGACACCTTAGCTAATGTTCCTTTCACATTTGTTGAGCTGGGAATTAAGTTTCATACTCGCAACATAACCACAAACCCTGCCAGTTTAAGTGAAGCGGAATCGTTGTTTAATGCAAGCGATGATAATACTAGCGGTTATGGCTGCGGATTCATTACCGACTTTACAGGTATTACCAATCAAGGGCAGTACGGATCGGCTTCTAATTTTATCGCCTTATCAGAAACCTATTTTGAAGTGCAATCGGGTGAAGAGGGCACTTGGGGGGTTCGATATGGTGCCGACTTTGGTAATGGTGGTGGCCTTTATGTGAATGGTACTATTTTAGAAGAGGATTGGGGTAATGATTTATGGTGGGCGTCTAATTGGGGAAACGCTGATGTTTTACAAGGCACTATAGATTTAACGCAGGGTTATCATAAGTTAGAAGTGATAGGGGGCGAAGGCTGTTGCGATGGGGGCATTACCGTACAGTTTCAAAAACCCGGTGGCAGTTTTACCACTTACAGTACCGCCAACATTAACATTGTTTCCCGTGCTTGCCCGGTGACAGAGCCCACTGTGACGTTTGGCGCGCACGACACTGCCACGTGCCCCAGTCCGATTGTTCAATATCGCTTAGATGAATCCAGTTGGTCGGGGGCAGGGAGTGTGGACGATTTTTATGGAAGCAGTGATGGCACCATCTTGGGTACGGTTAATAATGTAGCCAGCTCCCAAGTGTGCAGCGGTGCCCTTGTGGCGAATAACAGTTCTAGTGCCCAAATCGATGCCATTCAAACCGCGGTAGATGTAGACAGCGACATAGGCAACATAGGCTCCATTGCTTTTTGGGTTAAAACCGAACTGGATTGGAATTCAGGAACCACTCGTACACTGTTTGATGCAAGTCTTGATGACTCGCAAGGTGGCTCAGATAAATATTTCTTTTTACAAAAACTGGCCGATGGACGTTTAGAGTTTCGTTTTGAAGACAGTAACGATGGTGATTACACATTAACGGAAAGCAGTGTACCAAGCCGAGTGGCCGATACTTGGTATCATATAACGGTCACCTGGGATATGCCCAGCGACGCTTATGAAATTTTTGTTAGCGATGAATCAGTGGCCGTCGACAGTATTAATACCAATGACACACTAAGTGATTTAACCTTTTTATATGTGGGGGATAATGCATCCACACTTTATACCATTGCCTCGGGTAATTCTGCTTATGCCAGTTTCGATGAGATCACCATTTACAATTCTGTATTATCGGTTTCAGAAATTCGTGGGCTCATGGCCATTACAAGAGCTTGTGCCACGATAACTAAATATTGCGGTGATACTTTTCCTGATGGCTTAGCCAGTATAAACAATAATAAGTCTATTGATTTTGGCCAAGACGCTCAGCTACTAAATAACCCGGATACCCAATTAAGTGCGGACAGTATTAATTTGGATGGGGGTTCCAGCTTATTAAGTTGTGACAGTGCCCAATGCACAAATGGTGACCCTGATATTAATGATGTGGCTCAAAGTGCGTTTGATACCACTAATGCTACAAATGATGTCACCGTGGCGGCTTCATCCACTGGCACCATAGGCGATACCACCAACGAATACGATAGGGTAACGGTGAATTCGGCCGGTGAATTAACCGTGGCAGCAGGTTACTCAGAATATTTTATTGATGAACTGATTTTAAATAATTCAAACCCAGTGGTGAATTTAACCGCAGGCACTTATTGGATTAGACGTTTAACCATGGGCACAGGGGCTACTTTAAATGTGGCCTCTGGGCCGGTTCGTCTTTATGTGCGCAGGGTAATGAGTTGGTCTGATGATACTTTAATTAACTCACCCTCTACGGGCAACAGTGGCAGTACTGAAGACTTATTAATGTATTTTTATCAAAGTGCCACCTTGGGCGATGCATTTACTTTTAGCGGAACCATGTATGGGCAACGAAATTTAACTTTTGGCGATGACGGTTTTATCTTTGGTTTGGTCACCGCAGAGGATGTTACTTTGGGAGACGATACTAAAGCTAATTATGATGAAAGCGCTTACTCAGGGTTATCGGATATCGCTTGGTGCGAAGAAACCGTGGCAGGCATTGGCAGTATTATTATTTCAGCTGCCAGTACCGGCATAAATTGTTTGCCATCGGCCGTGGACGTCACAGTTTATAATACCGACGGCAATATTTTAACTGACTATGAAGATACCTTAACCTTAAGCACCGATGTGAATCATGGGGATTGGAGTAAAGATGCCAGCGCCAATGGCAGCCTTTCACAAGGGACCGCAGATTCAGGCAGTGCCAGTTATAATATGTTAACCAGTGACACAGGTACGGTGGGTTTATATCTTAGTAATACTCACCCTGAAACCACCACTATTACAGTTGAGACACAAGGCATAACGGATACACATATCATTACGTTTGAAGAAGCCGGCTTTGTCTTTAAAAATAATGGCGTTATAGCCAATATCCCCAATCAATTGGCTGCAAAAGATTCTGATGTATCCCCTAGCGCCAGTACCCTAAGCATAGAAGCGGTGGACACGGCAGACGATGGCAGTTGCCAAGCATTACTGGTAGATAACCAGCCTATACAGTTTTCGCTGGAATGTTTAAACCCAACAAATTGCGCAAGTGCCACCGCCAGTATTAATAGCAACAGTATTACCCCTAGTGATTCTGGCTCGTTAACTTATGATTCGGTGAACTTAGATTTTGGTGATAGCAGTACATCAATTGCCACCTTTAATTTAAATTATTCTGAAGCGGGCCAAATTCGCTTACACGCATTTTATGAATTACTTGATCAAACGGGAAGTGCAACAGGTGAAACCATTAGCGCTACCTCTAATTCTTTTGTGGTAAGCCCCTTTGGTTTTTGTATTGAACCTAGTAGTTCAGAAACTAATTGGCAATGTACTACGCCGGGTGTGGGTGTGGGCTGTAGCGCGTTTAAACAGGCCGGCAATACCTTTGATTTAGATGTCATCGCTAAGGCTTGGGATAATTCAGCGTCCACCGATTTTTGTGACTCTGGTTTTGTTCGGACACAAAATTTTAATTTGAATTTGAGTCTTTCCCATTCTTTAGTTTCGCCATCAGGTGGAGATGTGGGAACATTTTCTTCAAGCAGTGTGACACTAACATCAGGGCAAAGTTTGGCCAGTGCTGAGAGTTTTTCTGAACTGGCCGTGTTTACTTTAACCGTGGGTGGTGACGATTATTTTGGTGTAACCCTGCCCACGGCAACGTCTGAAAATATTGGGCGATTCTATGCCAAAGATTTTTACTGGGTATCTTCAAGTGCCGCCACTTACGATAACGCTAATACTGGGTTCAGTTATGTGGGGGAACTAACCAGCACGGGTGATGGGGGGATCACTTATACACTGGTACCCAGTTTTAATTTTAATGTGCGAGGGTTTAATAACCAATTATTAAAAAATTATATTAGCGATTATGCTCACGCACCCAGTATTACGGTGGGGGCATCTTCTAGTGAGGCTGGTAACTCAACCAGTTTGAATGTGACGCCTACTTTTACTACCGGCAGTATTACTGGGCCTGATGCCAGTAGTGAATACACTTACACCTTTGATGCGTTAGATCACTTTCTATTTGATCGTGAAGCCAATAGCTTAATAGATGAATTTAACAACGATATTCAGTTAGATATAAGTGACTTTTCTGAAAGCGTGGATTCGGCTTCATTGGCCAGTGGCAGTTTTAATATTTCTGGTAGCGGTGGGCTTGTGCGTTACGGCCGTTTGCACATTAATAATGCCTATGGGGCTGAGACTAATTCTTTAAGTCAGTTATGGCAGATGGAATATTACAATGGCTCAGACTTTGTATTAAATAGCTTAGACAATGGAACGCCCTATGACTTAAGTCAAATAGGTACTATCACCGTGACCGATGTGGGAGATGCATCAGACCCACTGCTAGCAACCGATAGTTCTCCCAGCGACGGCGGCTCCGATAGCGGAGTGTTTTCATCTGGTTTATTAACGGTGATTTGGTCGGCCACTGCAGGTGCCCGCTATGGCACTATTCGGTTTCCATACGTCATAGACAGCTGGCTTCAATATGATTGGCAAGGCAGTGGCGATGAAGACCCACAAGCCAGTGTGACGTTTGGACAATATCGGGGCCATGATAACGTTATTTACTGGAAAGAAATTAACTACTAAGCTTTTCACATAGCTGCCCTTAAAGTCACTTTATAGGTTGTAGAAATGAAGTTCTTTACCGAACCTGATGGTCATTACAGTATTGAGGTGAAAGGTCGCACATTGGTGTTTGTGATTGATGGCGTGGTGGATATGGAAATGGCGTTGCGCTCGATGCTGGAGTTTAAGATTAAAGTGACTGAACTATCAGAGCCCTACTGGGCTTCTTTGATGGATTTAAGCTGCTGGGGTCTTCACCCGCCAGATATTGTTGATTTCATACATGAGTTTCACGAATGGGCCGAGAAAAATGGTCAACTGGCAGAAGCAGCTGTGGTCAATAGCAGTGTTTTAAAAGTAATGGCTCGAGATAAGCTTGTTGAAAAACGAGGAAAAATGGTCCATCAGGAATATTTTAAAACCTATGCTGAAGCCGTTGAGTGGCTTCAGCATTTATCTCTTTATGATGAAGAGTCGTGATTAGTCTTCTACTGTTTCGGCACTTTCTTCCATACCTAACTCTTTAATTTTACGAGTTAAAGTATTTCGTCCCCAGCCCAATAAAAGTGATGCGTCACGACGACGACCCGCGGTGTGTTTAAGGGCCGTTTCAATCATTATGCGTTCAAAAATTGGCACGGCATTGTCTAATAACCCTTTTTTACCTTGAGCCAATTGCTGATCGGCCCAATTCTGCAGGGCTTGCTCCCAATTATTAGAAGTAGTGACTTTCTCTTCTTGGTTTAACAATTCTGGCGGCAGGTCATTTATATGCACTTCGCGGCCCGATGCCATGACGGTAATCCAGCGGCAGGTGTTTTCTAGTTGCCTAACGTTACCAGGCCAGCTTAGGGTGCATAGGTAATCTTCGGTATCGCTTTTTAATATCTTTGCTTCAACGCCTAGCTCTTCAGCAGCACGATTTAAAAAGTGATGTAATAGACGCGGTACATCTTCACTGCGCTCTGCCAGTGCGGGCAAATTAATACGAATAACATTTAAGCGGTGAAATAAATCTTCACGGAACTTACCGGATTTAACCAGTATTTCTAAGTTTTGGTGGGTGGCGGCGATGATGCGAACATTCACTTTAACTGGGGTGCTACCACCCACTCGATAAAATTCTCCATCGGCCAACACTCGCAATAAGCGAGTTTGTGTATCCGCTGGCATGTCACCAATTTCATCTAAAAATAATGTACCGCCATCAGCCTGCTCAAATCGCCCGCGACGTTGACCACCAGCCCCTGTAAAGGAGCCTTTTTCATGGCCAAATAATTCTGATTCTATTAAGTCTTTAGGAATGGCCGCCATGTTTAGTGCCACAAATGCTTCTTCACTACGCGGGCTGTGTTTGTGAAGAGCGTGGGCAACTAGTTCTTTACCAGTGCCAGACTCACCATTAATTAACACCGTAATATTAGAATGCGATAAGCGCCCAATAGCACGAAATACTTCTTGCATGGCTGGCGCTTCACCAATAATTTCAGTGTGCTGATATTCTTCGGTTGTGCTGTTGCTCGCCGCTGCGGCGGTTTCTTGTTTGTGATTAATGGCGCGTTTAATAAGATCCACCGCTTCATCTACATCAAACGGTTTTGGTAAATATTCAAATGCCCCTTTCTGATAAGAATTCACAGCGCTGTCTAAATCGCTGTGAGCGGTCATAATGATGACAGGAATATCAGGCTGCACTTCGTGTACTTTCTTTAATAGGCTTAAGCCATCGATACCTGGCATGCGTACATCACTGATGATGGCATCTGGGATTTCACGGTTTAAAGCGTTTAAAACTTTATCGCCATTTTCAAAAGAAAGGCTTTCGATATTCTCTTGCTCTAGAGCTTTTTCAAGTACCCAGCGAATAGAGCGATCATCATCAATTATCCAAACTTTGTTCATAATGTACTCCGGTAAATGCTTTAAACTTTTTGGTTTTCTATGAGTTATTCTCACCATGAAATTGCATGGTGGCGATTCAATTTTTTAAGGCTAAGTAAGGACGCCCTGATAGTCATCAAGTCCCAGCTCCAGTGGCAAATAAATAGAGAACTGAGTGCAGCCTGATTTGCTATCACACTCAATAATGCCTTGGTGTTGATTCACAATGGATTGGGCGATGGATAGCCCAAGCCCAGTGCCTTCAGCACGACCACTGACCATGGGATAAAACAAACTTTCACGAATATTTTCAGGAATGCCCGGGCCGTTATCTACGATGGCAATATGCAGCACCAATCGATGACGGATATGACCAATGGTGAATTGGCGAATGGTGCGGGTTTTCAATGTGATTTGTGGCGGATAGTCACTCTGTGGTGCTTGTTGCTCGGCGTGTTCTAATAAAGCCTGCATGGCGTTGCGGGTAATGTTTAACAGCACTTGAATTAGCTGTTCTTTATCGGCTAAAAATTCGGGGATACTAGGGTCGTAATCTCGCACTAGTTTAATACGTTCTTGGGCTTCTACATTAATTAAACTGTAGACCCGCTCAAGCACTTCATGAATATTGGTTTCTTTACGCTCCAGTAATTTGTTGGGCCCCAGCATTTTGTCCACTAGGTTTCTTAAGCGGTCCACTTCTTCAATGATGATCTGAGTGAACTCTTTTAGCTCATCGGTCTCTAGCATACGAGACAATAATTGCGCGCTGCCGCGAATTCCCCCCAGAGGATTTTTAATTTCATGGGCCATGCCTCGTACTAATAGCTGAGTGGAGGCTTGTGTATTAATAAGCTCTTCTTCGCGACTGATGCGGATTAGGCGGTCTCGTGGGTGCATCTCAATGAGCAAGCAAGGTGCTGTATCAAACTCCATTGGACTGACACTGTAATCCAGCGTGACTTCTTGATTATTCATAAGACGAATTTGTGCCTCACGCTTGGTATAGGCATGTTCATTAGCAATGCTGTTGCTTAAGCTTTGTTTTTCATCTTGGCTATCTAAAAAGAAATGTTCAGCAGGCTCCCCAGCGCAGCGTCGACCGCTCACCTGCAATAATGCCTCTGCTGCTGGGTTTAAGTAGCGAACGGTTAAATCTTGGTTAAGCACCAAAATAGCACTATCCAAATGATTAATGAGTTGTTTATAAAAAACGAAATCAGCCATAAGCCCTTTTCCTAGCGTTCTAGGAACCTGTGCGGGAACAATTTGATCAATTATAGGCTTTAGCAATATCTAAGCCAGCTCCCGAATGCACTGTTTTTGCTGAGAAAAGCCACTAAATGCCTTAATTAAGGCATTTAGTGGCTTTTCTTATTTTAGTTGAAAAATACACAAGCACTAAATTAGTGCGCTTGAATATTATGGGGCAGATAAGGGGGGCATTATGTTGCACGCCCATTCATTGGAAAGGGTTAAATAGGCGTGTGGGGATTACCGAGCGTTATTGCGATTGAGAATAGAAGGGCGCTGTACATGGATGCGGCGATTTCCACTGGAGACTAATAGTTGACCATTGTATTTCACTTTAGCCTGCAATAAATGCGAGCCTCTGGCGATATTTTCTAATTGAAAATTCAGCTGTGCACCACTTTTAACGACCTTACCATCCAATAACAAAGTGACCTCGTGTTTAGGTTGCAGGGCTGGGGCAATATGAAGCTGGATGGAGATGCTGTTGGCTTCTCCTGCAGTAATGACAGCCTCTTGCTTAGGGGTAAGGATGCTAAGTGTGTTATATCCTGCAAAGGGCTCACCGTCTTGAGTTTGGCTGGCAGGGTCTTTCTTTTTTTCTGGAATCTTTAAGGTTTTCAATTTTTGTATGGCAGGTAAGTCGGCTTTTTTAGCATTGGCTGGTGGCTCATCACCATATACGCGCACGCCATTCTCGTTGACCCAAGTAAACACTTCGGCAACGCTATGTAGGCTAAACATCAGTAATAAAAGGCTGCACAGTTTCATAAATAGGGCTCAAAAAAAACACGTTCACTGTAGCTTATATTAATTACTAGAAATACGCCTAAAACCAAGTTGTGTGAAGTGCTTACATGGATGTAAGTACTGAGCTTGAGTCAGGAACATTCAAGCAGTGCTTACATGGATGTAAGTGCTGAGCTTGAGTCAGGAACATTCAAGCGGTGCTGCATGGATGTAAGTACTGAGCTTGAGTCAGGAACATTCAAGCAGTGCTGCATGGATGTAAGTACTGAGCTTGAGTCAGGAACATTCAAGCGGTGCTACATGGATGTAAGTGTTGAGCTTGAGTCGGGAAGATATAAGAAATACGACAGAGTGAGTAATGCTGGAGCAGATAGAGGGTGGTTCTTTCAAACGCATGACGAGGCTTTTGAGAAAGCTTTGGCCATAAAAAAAGCAGCCCAGAGGCTGCTCTTTTTACTACGCATAATTTCGAAAAATTACACAGTGGTACAAGTCAAATGAAACAGGGCTGAATTAAGGTTTGTGCACAAAGCACGTCATTTAATTCAGCCTAAATTGACTTTATACAGAGTAGTAAAGGTCAAATTCAACTGGGTGAGTGGTGTGCTCAACCAAGTAAACGTCTTCCATTTTAAGATCGATGTAAGCTTCAATCATGTCTTTAGTGAACACGTCACCTTGTACAAGGAAGTCCATATCTTTTCTAAGCTCGTCTAGCGCTTCACGTAGAGAACCAGCTACCTGTGGGATAGCAGCGGCTTCTTCAGCTGGAAGGTCATATAGATCTTTATCAGCAGCATCGCCAGGGTGAATCTTATTTTTAACGCCGTCGATACCAGCCATAAGCATTGCAGCGAATGCAAGGTATGGGTTGGCACATGGATCAGGGAAACGAGCTTCAACACGCTTACCTTTAGGAGACGCAACGTATGGAATACGGATAGAAGCAGAACGGTTACGTGCAGAGTACGCAAGCATTACAGGGGCTTCAAAACCAGGGATCAGACGCTTGTAAGAGTTAGTTGAAGGGTTAGTGAACGCATTCAACGCTTTAGCGTGCTTGATGATACCGCCGATGTAGTAAAGAGCAGTTTCAGACAATCCAGCATAGCCGTCGCCAGCAAACATGTTTTCGCCGTCTTTCCAGAAAGACTGGTGAACGTGCATACCAGAACCGTTATCACCAACAACTGGCTTAGGCATAAAGGTAGCAGTCTTGCCGTATGCGTGAGCTACGTTATGAACAACGTATTTCATCATTTGAACTTCATCGGCTTTCTTAACGAGTGTGTTAAAACGAACACCGATTTCGTTTTGGTTAGCAGTGGCTACTTCGTGGTGATGTACTTCAACATCAAGACCGATGGCCATCATGGTGTTACACATAGCAGCACGCATGTCGTGAGAGCTATCTACTGGTGGCACTGGGAAGTAACCGCCTTTAACACGTGGACGGTGACCCATGTTGCCGCCTTCGATAGTCGCAGCAGAGTTCCATGCGCCTTCTTCAGAGTTCAACTTGTAGAAACAACCTGACATGTCAGCGCCGAATTTAACGTCATCAAAGATGAAGAATTCTGGTTCTGGACCAAAGAAAGCTGTGTCGCCAAGGCCTGTAGAAGTTAAGAACTCTTCAGCACGTTTTGCAACAGAACGTGGGTCACGTTCGTAGCCTTGCATAGTGGCAGGCTCGATGATGTCACAACGTAGGATTAGAGTGCTGTCTTCAGTGAACGGGTCAAGGAAGGCAGTAGTGTCATCTGGCAAAAGAATCATGTCTGATTCGTTAATGCCTTTCCAGCCTTCAATTGAAGAGCCATCGAACATCTGACCTACTTCAAAAAATTCTTCATCAACGTAAGAGCTAGGAATAGAAACGTGCTGCTCTTTACCTTTTGTATCTGTAAAGCGAAGGTCGACCCACTTTACGTCATTATCTTTAATTAGCTTCAGAGTGTTCTCTGACATGGTGTAACTCCAATATAGAAGACGGTTTGCGTCCGATAGTAATAGCGATTGGCTCAAATGGCCCGCACATATTGTACTGTGAGGTCTAAGAGCAAAACGCATGCCATTCATTAATGAGCGTGCAACCCAGTGAAGTTCAAGAGCCCAAATAAAACAATTGGGTGGCGCTGCACCAAATCAATGCTTTAGCCATTAAAGCGCACTATTATCGCGCATAATTCTCGACGCCCCTGAAATGTACCTGGTGCCCAAAAAAAGTGTGCACATTATAGGTTCAAGATTTGTTAGTTGATAGTTTGTTTGTGCCTAGATGATGAACATTTTCAGTAACTCGTTCATTTAGATTAAATTTTGTACAAAAAATGTGCTTTTTCCTGTGTTTTTCATAGCTTGCTAGGCTCAAGATGGCTATAATCGCCGCCTAAATTTTTCAGGCTCGTCTGACAGGACATACTTTTATGATTGAGAACCTCCGTAATATCGCCATCATTGCTCACGTTGACCATGGTAAAACTACCTTGGTTGATAAACTGCTAGAGCAATCCGGTACTCTTGATCGTAAAGAGTTGGGTGGCGAGCGTGTGATGGATTCCAATGATCAAGAAAAAGAGCGTGGTATTACCATCTTGGCGAAGAACACCGCCATTAAATGGGATAAATACCGTTTTAACATCGTAGATACACCTGGGCACGCCGACTTCGGTGGTGAAGTAGAACGTGTAATGTCTATGGTTGACTCTGTGCTACTTATTGTAGACGCAGTAGATGGCCCTATGCCTCAGACGCGCTTCGTAACTCAAAAAGCATTTGCTCAAGGCCTTAAGCCAATTTTGGTTGTTAACAAAATTGACCGTCCAGGTGCTCGCCCTGACTGGGTAATGGATGAAGTTTTTGACTTGTTCGATCGTCTTGGTGCCACTGAAGAGCAGCTAGATTTCCCTGTTATTTATGCTTCTGCTATTAACGGCATTGCTGGTACTGATCCAGAAGATATGTCAGAAGACATGACACCTTTATTAGAAGCCATTGCTGAAAACGTGCCAGCTCCACAGGTTGATCCTGATGGCGATTTCCAAATGCAAATTTCATCACTTGATTACGATTCTTTTAAAGGCGTAGTGGGCATTGGCCGTATCACCCGTGGTACGTTAAAAACCAACTCCCAAGTGACTATTATTGATGCAGAAGGGAAAACCCGTAACGGTAAAGTAGCTGAAGTTAAAGGTTATCATGGTCTTCATCGTGTAGTGGTTGAAGAAGCCAGCGCCGGTGACATTGTATGTATTACAGGTATCGAGAAGCTAGGTATCTCTGACACCCTTTGTGTGCCTTCCAATGTTGAAGCTTTGCCTCCTCTATCTGTAGATGAGCCAACGGTAAGCATGACTTTCCAAGTAAACAACTCTCCGTTTGCAGGTAAAGAAGGTAAGTTTGTAACGAGCCGTAATATTGCTGAGCGTTTAGAAAAAGAATTGATCCACAACGTGGCGCTACGTGTAGAGCCTGGCGAAAGCCCTGAAAAATTCAAAGTTTCAGGCCGTGGTGAATTGCACCTTTCTGTATTGATCGAAACCATGCGTCGTGAAGGTTTTGAAATGGCAGTAGGTCGTCCTGAAGTAGTTCAAAAAATTGTTGATGGCGAAGTTCAAGAGCCATTTGAGCAAGTGATGATTGATGTGGAAGAGCAGCATCAGGGTCCTATCATGTCTGAAATGGGTGATCGTCGTGCTGAGATGACCAACATGGTTCCAGATGGTAAGGGCCGTGTTCGTCTTGAATTCATGATGCCTGCTCGTGGCTTGATTGGTTTCCGTTCAGACTTCATGACCATGACAAGTGGTTCAGGTATTTTGACCAACGTATTTGATCACTATGGTCCTGTACAGGCTGGTTTGGGTTCTACTCGCCACAACGGCGTAATGGTTTCCATGGTAACTGGTAAAGTACTTGGTTTTGCTTTGTTCTCTCTTCAGGATCGTGGTCGTATGTTTGCGGTTCCGGCTCAAGAAGTTTATGAAGGACAGGTTGTTGGTTTGCATTCTCGTGATAACGATTTGGTAGTTAACCCAACTAAAGCTAAGCAATTAACCAACGTCCGTGCATCAGGTACTGATGAAGCGATTAACTTAGTTCCAGCAATTAAGCACACGCTAGAGCAAGCACTAGAATTCATCGAAGATGATGAGCTGGTAGAAGTAACGCCTTTAAGTATTCGTATTCGTAAGAAGCATCTTACTGAAAACGATCGTAAGCGCGCTAACAGTGGCAGTGCTGCTAACAAGAAAAAATAAGTCAGTTTAAAGCTTAGGCTTTACTGCGAAAGGGCGGCCACTTAGTGGTCGCCCTTTTTTATGCCCAGGGATGGGCGGTATCCTAAAATTGCAGGAGCAAATTTTTGGGTATGTTCAGGATGAACGGTACGGCGCGGTGCCAAGGATGGCAAAGAGCGACGTTGTTCGGGGCGGTCATACTGAATTAAGAGCTTGTATTCGATAAAGTGCATAAGTCGTCTCCAATGAAAAAGGTAAAAAATGAAGGCATTAATTCAACGAGTAAGCAGCGCAAAGGTTGAAGTGGCAGGTAATACTGTTGGAGAGATTGGTGGCGGTATTTTGTTGTTATTGGGTGTGGAAAAAACAGACACTCAAGGGGTGGCGCTTCGGCTAATAAATAAAGTATTGGGCTATCGAATCTTTGGTGATGATGAAGGCAAGATGAACTTAAATGTTCAGCAGATGGAAGGAGAGTTACTGGTGGTGTCGCAATTTACTTTGGTGGCGGACACTAAAAAGGGCACTCGACCTGGTTTTTCAAAAGGGGCGTCACCTGAAGTGGGTGAGCAGCTTTATGATTTTTTTGTTCAGCAATGCGCTAAACAAATATCAACTCAGACTGGCCGGTATGGTAAAGATATGGCGGTTAGCTTGGTGAATGACGGGCCCGTTACCTTCATGTTAGAGGTAAATTAAAAGGAAAGGCGCTTTTACAGCCTTCCCTTTTAACAGTTAGAAAAGGTGTTCAGGTGTGACATCTTCGTCACTGGAGTTCGTTTCATATTCACTGTTAGGGCTTGGCGCTTGTTCCACTTCTTTAGGAATATTCTCCACCCGAAAAGTTTCAAATATAGAGTTGTTTTGCCCAGGGTAAGCGCGGTTTCCCGTTAGGGGATCGATTCGGACTGACACTAAACCGTCTGGCTGTGGCAGTGGTGCCGAGGGCATATCCTTTAAGGCCGTATCCATAAAATCTACCCAAATGGGCAGGGCGGTATTGCTACCAAAAGCTGAGCGTCCCATGGTTTTTGGAGAGTCAAATCCCACCCAAACATTAGTGACTATTTTGTTGTTAAAGCCTGAAAACCATGCGTCTTTTTGGTCGTTCGTGGTGCCTGTTTTACCAGCTAGATCGGTACGCTTTAGCGCAAGGGCACGTTTGCCTGTGCCGCGTTTTATAACATCCTTAAGCATGGTGTACATTAAATAGTTAACTCGTTCATCCATGACCCTTGGTGCAAGAACTGGAAATTGCTGACTGAATTCTTCAACGCTTAATGCTGCTTGATCTTCTAGTTCCATGGAACTTTCGGTTAGGGTGTTGTTGCTATCCTGTTGGCTAAATGACTCTTTATACTCCTCAATACTTTGGCGGCAACTTTCACAAACAGTGGGTGGAAGGTGTTCATATAGTGTTTCACCTTCGTTTGTTTCTATGCGCTGAATGAAGTGCGCATCTACTTTAAAGCCGCCATTAGCGAGTGTGTTGTAAGCGCTCGCCATTTCATATGGGGTTAAGCCCGAGCTTCCTAGTGCCAGTGATAGATCCCGGTTTAGTTTGCTTCTATTGATGCCAAGGCCGGCAATGTAGCGAATAGTGCGACCTATGCCTGTTCTGCTTAATACTCGAATGGATACCAGGTTTCGGGATTTATAAAGTGCTTGGCGTAAGCGAGTTGGCCCAAAGAATTTGCCGCTGTAATTTTCAGGGCGCCAAATGGCCTCGAGGCTGTCATCACTAAACACGACGGGTGCATCATTAATAATTGAGGCCGGTGTAAGGCCGTATTCTAAGCCTGCGCTATAAACAAATGGCTTAAAGCTGGAGCCAGGTTGGCGATCGGCCTGAATTGAACGATTATATTTGCTACGGGAATAATCATAGCCACCCACTAAGGCGTTCAGGGCTCCATTTTGCGGATTAAAGGAAACAAGTGAGGCCTGTGTTTCTGGTTCTTGGGCAAGCCAATATTCCCCATTTAATTCTTGGACGAGCGCTTGCTGGCCTAGTTGGAGTAGTTGCTTAGCTTGATCAATTTTAGGGCCCAGTTCATTTACATTGATGTATTCTCGAGCCCAGTTGTAGCGTTCAAGTGGGATAGTGACCTTCTCGAAATTGGTTAAGGTGAACTCAACAGACTGATCTTCATTGTTTATATCAGTCACCACAGCCCAAGATAGGTCGCCAGGTGTAGTTTTGTTTTTGGTTTGTCCGATCCAAAAAATTGTATTGAGATCTTTTGGGCTGGGCGGCCGTGGTATTGAGGCGGGTAGTGTTAAGGTTTTATCTCCTTCTTTCCAGCTGGTAGGCGCGATCGATACGGGGACGCTTTGCTGTTCGGGTAATATATAGTGGCTTAATTGGTGTGGCGGTGTGCGTAGCCCGTGTTTGCGATCATATGCGTGAAGACCCGCGCGCACTGATTGCTGTGCGGCTAACTGTAGTGTGCTGTCTAGGGTGGTGATGACGGTGTAGCCTTTGGTGTATAGGTCATCTGGGTAGCGAGTAAGCATTTCGCTGCGCACCATTTCAGCAACATAGGGCGCGTCTATCTCTGTTGCGAGGCCATGATATTTTGCGGTAATGAGCTCAGAGCCAGCTTGGTCAAATTCTTGTTGGGTGATGAAGTTGGCGGTAAACATTCTCGCGAGCACATAATTACGGCGATAGCGGGCCCGCTCTGGATTGTTAATTGGATTGGCTGCGCTGGGTGCTTGAGGTAAGCCTGCAATCATGGCTAGTTGGGCTAAACTTAATTCTTTAATGCGTTTTCCGTAATAAACTTGTGCTGCGGAAGCAACTCCGTAAGCACGTTTGCCTAGATAAACCTTGTTAACGTAAAGCTCTAAGATTTCATTTTTGGTGATTTCTTGCTCGATGTGGACAGCCAGTAATATCTCGGTGAATTTACGAGTAAAGGTTTTTTCTGAACTCAGGTAGTAGTTTTTGGCCACTTGCATGGTTAATGTACTGCCCCCTGAACGCTTTTTACCGGTTGTTATTAATTCGTAAGCGGCGCGCGCTAGGCCTTTAATGTCGATGCCAGGATGGCTATAAAAGTTTTCATCTTCAGCTGCTATTAGTGCATTGTAAAATTGCTGAGGGACATCTTCGAATGCAACAGGGGTGCGGCGTTTTTCACCAAACTCGGCAATGAGCTTTTCATCACTGCTATAAATTCGAAGAGGGGTTTGTAATTGTATGTTTTTTAAGCTTTCTACCGATGGTAGACTGGGTGCTAGGTACAAATAGACGCTACTAGTCCCAATTAACAAGCTAAAAAAGCCTGCGGCACCACTTAATATTAAAAAACGCAGAACAGGTCGATTTATTTTCATCATTAATTGCTTAGAATGCTTATTTACCCTGTGATAGCGGGCTCTGGACATTATAAATGGTTTTTGTCCTTTTCACAGGATTGTGCTTATAATGATCCACTATTCATACATATTGGCACTATCTTAGCTCCGGGTGTTGGTTTAATTTAAGGAATAGCAGTGCTAGCCAGTCTATTTAAAAAGAAAAATAAGGCAGTTCTAGGCATCGACATCACTTCAACCAGTATCAAGTTAATTGAGCTTGTTGAATTAAATGGCCGAATGCAAGTTGAAGCTTACGCATCTGAGACATTGCCCGATAATGCCGTGGTGGAACAAGCCATCAATGATGAAGAAGCTGTTGGCGAGTCTATTAAAAAAGCCTTTGTTCGATCCCGAACTAACGTAAAAAAGGCCGCTGTTGCGGTTGCAGGCTCTGCTGTTATTACTAAGGTTATTCAAATGTCTGCGGGTATGTCCGAAGATGAAATGGAAAACCAAATTCGTGTGGAAGCTGATCAATATATCCCCTACCCCTTAGAAGAAGTTGCCATGGACTTTGAAGAGCAAGGTCCTGTGGAAGGCAATGACCAACAGGTCGATGTTTTATTGGCTGCTTGTCGTAAAGAAACGGTTGAATTAAGAGAAGACGCTGTTGAAATCGCAGGCTTGGAATCGTCTATGGTTGATATAGAAGCATTTTGTGTTGAGCGTGCTTTTAAACTGCTTGAATCGCAATTGGTAGGCGATCAAATAGAGACGGTGGCGATAATAGATATAGGCGCCACTATGACGACTTTAAATGTATTGAATCAGGGTAATATTATTTATACCCGTGATCAGATGTTTGGTGGTCATCAGTTGACAGAAGAAATCCAGCGCCGCTATGGCATAAGTGCTCAAGAGGCCATGCGAGCCAAGCTTGAAGGCGGACTGCCTGATGACTATCACACCGAGATACTTGAGCCTTTTAAAGATTCTGTTGTTCAGCAAGTGAGTCGTTCTTTGCAATTCTTTTACAGCTCTAGTCAATTCAATGATGTGGATTACGTGATTCTGGCCGGCGGCACCTCTTCACTGGAAGGGCTTGCGCAATTAGTTCAAGAAAAGGTCGGTATCGCTTCAATTGTGGCCAACCCATTTGCCGATATGACTTTGGGTCAAAAAGTGAATCCTCAAATTTTAGATAATGACGCCCCGGGGTTGCTGGTTGCATGTGGCTTAGCCATGAGGAGTTTTGATTAATGGCTAAAATTAACCTTAGACCTTGGCGAGAAGAGCTTAGGCAGGAAAGGCAGAAAGAGTATTTAGTGATGCTGGCAGGTGTTTTTATTGCGGCTATTGCTATTTGGTTTTTTGTGAGCAGTGCATACAGCAGTGTTGTTGATGCTCAACAAAATAGAAATCGCTTCTTAGAAAGTCAGGGGGCTGGGCTTGATAAGAAAATTGCTGAAATTAAAGAACTAAGAGATAAGAAGGATCAATTACTTGAGAGGATGAGATTGATTCAAGACTTGCAGGGTAATCGACCTGTTATTGTTCGAATTTTCGATGAATTGGCCAGGGTATTACCAGATGAGTTGTTTGTTGAATCAATAAAGGCTACAGGAAGTGCTTTTGCATTAAAGGGCCGCTCAGCAAGTAATATCCAAATTTCTAATATGATGCGTAATTTTGATAACTCCTCGTGGTTTGTAAACCCTAATTTATTAGGAGTGAGGGCGAATAAGGATGGGTATAGTAGTTTCGATATGACCATCGGTCTCTCCCGCCCTCAGACAGGAGGGGAATAATGGATATTCAAGAACTAAATGACAAACTCAGCAGCTTTGATATCAATGATGTTGACTGGAATAACATGGGGTCTTGGCCTTTAGCTGGTCGAGTTTTTTTTGCTCTAGTATTATTCTTTAGTGTACTTACCGGCATGTATTTTTTCGATATCCAAGGGTTGAGTGACAAGTATACGTCGGCAATTACGAAGGAAGAGACACTAAAAAAAGGATTCGAAACTAAAGCTTTCCGAGTTGCTAATTTAGCTAGTTACAAGAAACAGTTGGAAGAGATAGAGGAATCCTTCGGTAGTTTATTGCGTCAACTTCCTAAAGATACAGAGGTGCCTGACTTACTTGAAGATATAACCACGGCGGCATTGGGGGCTAGTTTACAAATAAAATCAATTAAGCTAGACAGTGAAGTTGAGACGGAATTTTACACGGAGCTACCTATAAATATTGATGTGGTTGGTGAATATCATGATTTTGGGGCATTTGTTAGTGCTGTTGCAGGGCTTGGACGTATAGTTACGCTCCATGATTTCGAAATCACTAGCGCAAAAACGGCAGATGCGAATAAATTAAACCTTAAAATTGTGGCCAAGACTTATCGTTATAATAATGAGAGTAAAAAGAAAAAAACCTCTAAGAAGAGGAAGAAAAGATGAAAATATTAGTATTTATTAGCTTCATTTTTTTAACTGCTTGCTTTGGGGGAAGTGATATTTCAGATCTCGAAGTATTTGTTGCAGATACAACAGCAAAACCTAAAGGGCGGATTAAGCCCCTACCAGAGTTCCAGCCATATTCATCCTTTGTGTATGGTGCATCAGGTTTAAGGTCGCCTTTTGAATCTCCTGTCGCTTATTCGGAAATGGTTACCAACGTGGCATCTATGGTCAGTGCGCCAGATGCTGCAAGACGTAAAGATGTACTAGAAAGATATCCTCTGGGGGAGTTGAGTTTGGTGGGCACTTTGTCTAAAGGTGAAAATACATATCTTTCTGCTTTAGTTAAAACTATTTCCGGTAGTGTGCATGTTGTTAAGGCTGGCCAGTATATGGGTAAAAATAATGGGCGTATTTTGAATATATCAGAATCGCAATTAGATTTGATAGAAGTTGTACCAAATGGCAGTGGTGGCTGGATCTCTCGTCCGCATAGCTTGGGTTTGAATGAATCCGCTGGAGAAGGTAAATAATGAAAAAATTAATAGCAATGCGTCTACTGCTTTTGTCGGTAATAAGCGCTTCTTTTGGTGTGAATGCGGCGATACTGGAGGATGTAGGCTTTGCATCTTTGTCAGGTGACAAAATTGAGATGGAGCTTAGTTTTGATGGTGAACCACCAGAGGTATCTGGCTACACGATCGAGCAGCCAGCGCGAATAGCTTTAGATCTTGAAGGGGCTAGCAGTGCTTTAAAGAGTAAGTACCATAAAATTGGAATGGGGAATGCAAGAACTGCCATTGTGGTAGGTGCGAAGGATAAAACTCGTGTAATTATTAATTTAACTGAGTTAACTGGGTATAGCACTAGAGTGGAAGGCAATAGCCTGTTTGTTCTAATTGGCCAGCAGGAGCTAGCGAGCACTACGGCGCAGACGGACTCCATTCTTAATGAAGATGAGTCAGCATATATTCAGAAAAACTCATCGGAAGCAGGCAGCAGAATTGTCGATGTGGATTTTCGCCGAGGTGATTCCGGTGAAGGTCAGTTGTTAATTCGTTTAACAAATCCCAATGTGCCTGTGGATATCTCTCAGCAATCGGGCCGTATACGTGTGGAGTTTTCTAACGTTGAGCTGGCGGAAGATATGAGAAGGCGCCTAGATGTTCGAGACTTTGCCACTCCAATTCGTTTTGTGGATGCGGTTATTGAAGATGGAAAACCTGTCTTTTTCATTGAGCCAAGCAATGACCTATATGAGTACCTCGCTTACCAAGCCAATAATTTACTTACCATAAGTGTTAAGCCATTAACTAAAGGTGAGCAAGATAGATTAAAAGAAGAGCGTTTTCCTTATTCAGGCGAAAAGCTGTCATTAAACTTCCAAGATATCGAAGTTCGGACTGTGCTGCAGATAATAGCTGACTTTACAGGATTTAATCTTGTGGCAAGTGACACTGTAGATGGAAATATAACCTTAAGGCTGAAAAATGTTCCTTGGGACCAAGCTTTAGATATAGTACTTAAATCACAAGGTTTAGCTAAGCAGCAAATTGGTAATGTGCTGATGGTGGGACCAGCTGATCAAATTGCCAATAGACAAAAAATCGAGCTTGAAGCAAATAAACAAGTTGAGGATTTTGCTCCATTAAGGACTGAATTTCTACAGGTTCGTTACGCTAAAGCCACAGACATATTAGCTCTATTATCCTCTGAGAATAGCATGCTAACTGATCGAGGAACCGCCAGTGTTGATGTGCGAACCAATACTATAATTCTGCATGATACGGTTACCTCAATTGAAACAGTAAGGCACGCTATTAAAGTGCTTGATATACCTATAAAGCAAGTACTTATTGAGGCTCGTATAGTCGTAGCTTCTACCAATGTTGGTGAGGCTCTGGGGATTCGCTGGGGTGGGGGTTATGGTGTGTTAAAGAATAATGACATTGTCACACTTGGTGGTAACTCAGCAACTACTAGCGCTTTTCGTGATGAAATAGCTGAGGGTGGAGCCACTCCGACATTAGCTGATGCGAGTATAGTGAACTTGGGTGCAACTGCTGCAACGAGTAGTTTTGCGGTAGGCTTGGACACTGGAGATTACATGTTGGACTTAGAGCTTTCTGCTATGGAGTCTGATGGTAGAGCTGAAATTATTTCCCAGCCCAGGATTATTACGGCTGATGGTCAAACTGCTAAGATCCAAGCGGGTTCTGAAATTCCGTATGAGCAGGCAACTTCAAGTGGCGCGACTTCTGTTGTGTTTAAAGAGGCTGTTTTGAAGCTTGAAGTAACTCCACAAATTACACCTGACGATCGAATTTTAATGGATTTAGTCATCAATAAAGATGCTATCGGAGAGATCATTAATAATATCCCAACGATCGACACTAATGAATTAGAAACGCAGGTGTTGGTCAATAACGGAGAGACGATTGTGTTGGGTGGGATCTTTCAATCAGAAGATATTACTACCGTAGATAAAACACCGTTCTTTGGTGATCTGCCAGTAATCGGTCGTCTATTTAGGCGGACTACCCATACTGAAGATAAGAGCGAGTTACTTATTTTTATCACGCCAAGGCTAGTAAAAGATGTCCTAAGCTCTAATTAACAGGTATCTTTCAAATATATGAACCTAGGTTGATGGGGCTGAAAAAGCCCCTTTATAGATTTGAACATGCTAAAACACAATGTATATCTTGTAGGGCCTATGGGGGCAGGAAAAAGCACCATAGGTCGCTTACTTTGTAACGAGCTAAAGCTCGATTTTAAAGACAGTGATAAAGAGATCGAAGATAACTGTGGTTGTAATATACCTTGGATTTTCGATGTGGAAGGTGAGGCGGGGTTTCGAGATAGAGAAGCCGCCGCTATCGAAGAAATAACCTCTGAACCAGGAATCTTAATGGCCACTGGTGGCGGGGCTGTTTTACGTCCCGAGAATAGGCAGTTCCTTTCTAGCCGTGGCACTGTGGTCTACCTTAAAACTTCAGTAGAGCAACAGTTACAGCGCACTACAAAAGATAAAAATCGCCCTCTTTTACAGATAGATAACCCCAAAGAAGTCCTCACTAAGCTAATGAATGAGCGCCACCCTTTGTATGAAGAGGTCGCGGATATCACAATTTATACCGATGATCGAAACCCTCGTTTTGTGGTGCAGGAAATTCTTGAGCGTTTAAAAGACTTAAGCATTATTGATTGAATTATGAAAACATTAAACGTAGATCTACCGAATAACTCTTACCCAATTTTCATTGGTCAAGATATATTGAATGACTCCTCCATCGTGGCGCCCTTTGTTAAGGGTCGTCAGGTTATGATTGTCACCAATGAAGCAGTCGCGCCTCTATACCTTGATCAAGCCAAGGCGCTTTTTAAGGATTTTAGCGTCGATGTTGTCATCTTGCCCGATGGTGAAGAGTATAAAAATTTAGAGCACTTGAATTTAATTTATGATGGATTGCTAAGTAATCAACATAATAGAACCACTACCTTGGTTGCCTTAGGTGGCGGTGTTGTAGGAGACATGACAGGGTTTGCAGCAGCCAGTTACCAGCGTGGAGTGGATTTTATTCAAATGCCAACCACTCTTCTATCCCAAGTAGACTCTTCTGTGGGTGGAAAGACTGGCGTTAATCATAAATTAGGCAAAAATATGATTGGTGCATTTCATCAGCCCAATTGTGTATTAATAGATATAGACACTTTAAGTACTTTGCCAGATAACGAACTTTCCTCTGGGCTATCCGAGGTGATTAAGTATGGGCTTATTTGTGATTTACCATTCTTTGAATGGTTAGAAGCAAATATGTCAGATTTAATGTCGAGAAAGAGTGAGGCTTTAATAAAAGCAATTGAGACTTCTTGTAGCAATAAAGCAAGAGTTGTTGCACAAGATGAGAAAGAAGGCGGTATTAGAGCCATCTTGAATTTGGGTCATACATTTGGTCACGCCATTGAGACAGAGCAAGGCTACGGGGTTTGGCTTCACGGTGAGGCGGTGGCAGCAGGTACTGTTATGGCGGCAGACCTGTCTAAAAAATTGGGTTGGATCACTGAAAGTGATATGCAGCGCATAGTTTCAATTTTAACGAGCGCTAAACTACCGATCGAAAGCCCTAGCAATATGACGCCAGCTAGATATAAAGAATTAATGGCTGTAGACAAAAAAGTGTTGGATGGTAAGCTGAGATTAGTTTTACTTAAGTCGGTGGGACAAGCCATCACAACATCTGACTTCGAAATTGACCAATTAGACTCAACGCTGGCTGAACTAACCCGCTAAAAATAAAAAGGAGGGGCAGCATGGAAAGCATTCAAACTGTCGCCTCTTCTTTTATCAATATAGGTGAGCGCTCACAGCAATTGGACATGGTTCAGCATGTTCAAGAATTCAGCTCTATGGTGGTTCTAGTCATCGGCGTTGCTGGTATCGGAAAAACTGCTTTTATTCACGAAGCAGTATCTCATTTATCTGTACATCACCAAGTTTTGTCTCTCAATGCTTTAAACGCTCTTACTGAAATTAATTTATTAGGTCAGGTTGCGCAGCATTTAGGGTGTGGCGCTACCTTATCTGAAATTGATGCGTCTTTGGTTTCTATGGGTGAGCAAAATGAAAGCTTGCACTTGGTGATCGATGACGCGCACTTATTAGACGACTTTGCTCTTAATCTATTGGTTAGTAAATCTCAGCAGGATAAAGGCTGGCACTTAGTTCTGTGTGGTGACGAGGGATTACAAGGGCGTCTTAACAGCCTTCAAATACAGCTTCAACAAGATAATATATATCATCTTATAGAGCTGAACCCTCTAAATGAAGCTGAGACTGGCTTATTTGTAGATGAGCTAATTCAAATGTCTGCTCAGGGTGCAAGTTTGTTACCAGACAAAAAAAAGCATCAGCTATGGTTATTAAGTAAGGGCTCGCCAGGCAAGCTAATAGAATTGGTAGATGTTGAGAAAGAATCTACACAGCGTTTATCATCAAAATTTCCAATTGGGCATGTGGCCGCCATTTTTCTAATTGGTGTGGCTTTAGTTTTCTCTTATGCCTATCAAGATCCTGTTGCGGCAGTCGCTGAAGAGGATGTAATCGCAGAGCTATTGGCTCAGAAAAGCCCAGATGACAAAATTACTAAACCAGTAGAAAGTGATGAATTTGATGTTGCTCAATTAGTGAGTGATAGTAATGAAATATCAAATGTAGGCATTAAGTCTGAAGAGGACTCTGAACAGGAGCCTATCAAATCTTTGCTTGTGGAGAACAAAGAGGTTCGTACTAAGGCAGTTCCTGCAGAAGTGTCCTCTGTGAAAACTCATAGTTCAAACCCTAAAAAATTAGATAAAGTCGCCTCTTTGAAAGCTAGTCCTAAAATGCACCCGCTATTAAAAGCACAGCCACAGGAGTATGCGCTTCAATTATTGGGAGTTCGTAGCAAAAAGAATGCGCAAGATTTTATCCAACGTTTTTCACGCCAATTAAATAGTGAAAAACTTAATGTTTATGAAACAACTTTTAAAGGTCAGCCATGGTTTGTAGTGGTGTACGGACCTTATCATAATAAGGCAAATGCGAGTGACGAGGCTACTAGCCTTAGTCGCTCATTGAAGAGTCAGCCATGGGTGCGTCCCATTAGTAAAATTCAAGAGGATATCCGAAAAGTCAGTCCGTAATTACTATCAAGAACTCCCTTCCAAAACTGCACGTTAATGGTGCAAATTCCTAGGTTAGCTAATTAATTTGAGCCAAAGCCCACTCGCGTGTAGAATAAGCGTCCTTTTGTATGTTCAAAACCACTGAATCGGCATAAAAATGCCCTCTAAGGTATTGATTTTAAAAGAATTTTTTACTGAGAGAGTCTATGAGAACAGGTCTGTACACACCAGGTGATTTTAAAGATAACTGTGGCTTTGGCTTGATTGCCCATATGGAAGGCAATGCCAGTCACGACCTTTTGCGTACGGCTATTGAATCGTTAACCTGTATGACTCACCGTGGCGGTATTGCTGCTGATGGTAAAACAGGTGATGGTTGTGGCCTATTAATTCAAAAGCCTGACAGTTTTTTGCGTCAGGTTGCCAAAGCAGACTCAGGTATAGATTTACCTGAGCAATATGCTGTGGGCATGGTATTCCTAGATTTGGATATGGCCATTGCTGACACCCAGCGTGAGGCAATGAATAAAGCCTTCACTGATCAAGGTTTGACCGTAGAAGGATGGCGTGTAGTTCCTACTAATAATGATTGCCTAGGACCCATGGCAATTGATTGCCTGCCTCGCTTTGAGCAGGTGTTTGTATCTTCAGCCACAACGCTAACAGAGCAACAGTTTGCAGTAAGACTGTATTACGCCCGCCGTAAAGCAGAGATCGCGTTAGACACTCATCAAGATTTTTATATCTGCTCTTTATCAGAAAAAACCTTATCTTATAAAGGTTTGATGATGCCGGTAGATCTACCGGCTTTTTATACCGACCTAGGTGACGAGCGTTTAGAAACGGCTATTTGTGTGTTCCATCAGCGTTTCTCAACTAATACTGCACCACGCTGGCCTTTAGCTCAGCCATTCCGCATGTTGGCTCACAATGGTGAAATAAACACCATTCAAGGTAACCGTAATTGGGCTGCTGCTCGTAGTGGTAAATTCGAATCACCATTATTAGAAAACCTAGAATCGGTTCAGCCATTGGTGAATACCAAGGGTTCTGACTCCTCGTCAATGGATAACATGCTTGAGCTACTTCATACCGGGGGCATGGATATGTTCCGCGCCATTCGTATGATGATTCCGCCAGCTTGGCAAAATGTTGAAACCATGGATGCCGAATTGCGTGCATTTTATGAATACAACTCTATGCATATGGAGCCATGGGATGGTCCAGCGGGCTTAGTCATTACCGATGGCCGTTATGCTGTATGTGGCCTTGACCGAAACGGTTTGCGTCCATCCCGTTGGGTTAAAACTACAAACGGTTTTATTACGGTTGCATCTGAAATCGGCACATTTGGCTACAAGCCTGAAGACGTAATTGATAAAGGCCGCGTTGGTCCTGGTGAAATTCTTGCCATTGATACCAAAGACGGCACTATCTTAGAAGCCAGTGACATAGATGGTCGTCTTAAGACTTCTCAGCCGTACGGTAAATGGCTAAAAGAGAAAGCGCTGCGTATTGAATCTAAGCTTGAACTTCAACGTTTAAATGATGACGTTTTAAGCAGTGAAGAAATTAAAATTCAGCAAAAGTTACACCTAATTAGCAATGAAGAGCGCCAGCAAGTATTAAGCGCATTAGCTGAGCAAGGCGTAGAAGGCACTGGTTCCATGGGCGATGACGTGCCTATGGCGGTTCTTTCTGAGAAGTCGCGTAATACCGCCGATTATTTTCGTCAGATGTTTGCTCAGGTGACCAACCCGCCTATCGATCCATTGCGTGAAGCCATTGTTATGTCCTTAGAGACTTGCATTGGTAAAGAGCAGAACGTTTTTGTTGAAAATGCTAATCACGCAACACGTATTATTTTAACTAGCCCAGTGCTATCGCCATTAAAATTCAATGGCCTTAAAAACACAGGTAGTGATGACTTTAAATTCACGACCTTATCTTTAGCATTTGCTCAAGAATCAGATCTTAAAAGTGCTATTGAAAACTTAATCGTTCAAGCTCAAGCAGCGGTTCGCGAAGGTTCAAGCATTATTATCTTGTCTGACCGTGAAGTGAAAGAAGGTCAGTTGATTATTCCAGCCGTGATGGCAACTGGCGCCGTTCACCACGCGTTGATTAAGAGCTCATTGCGCTGTGATGCGAATATCATAGTTGAAACTGGTGACGCTCGTGATGCCCACCACTTTGCAGTACTGTTAGGCTTTGGTGCCACTGCGGTTTACCCGTGGCTAACCTTTGAAGTACTAAATGACATGCACCGCAGTGGCGAATTACTCGGTGACCCTTTAGTAAGTAATCAAAACTACCGCAAGGGTATCCGCAAAGGCTTGATGAAAATCTTGTCTAAAATGGGTATTTCAACCATAGCCTCTTACCGTGGTTCACAATTATTTGAAGGCATTGGTTTGGCCGATGAAGTGGTTAACCTTTGCTTCAGTGGTTTAACCAGTCGAATTCAAGGCGCCGATTTCAGTGATTTCCAAGTGGACCTTGAGCGTAATGCCAAAAATGCTTGGAAAGCTCGTAAGTCTTTAGATCAGGGCGGCTTGCTTAAATATGTTCACGGTGGGGAATATCATTCTTTTAACCCTGATGTAGTTTCTACCATTCAGGATGCGGTGCAAACTGGCTCGCAAAAATCGTATGACAAATACGCGCAACTTGTTAATGAGCGTCCAGTTGCCACTATTCGTGATTTGTTTAAGTTAAATACTAAAAACAGCATTAATATTGATGAAGTAGAATCGGTTGATAAAATCTTCCCAAGATTCGACTCCGCCGCTATGTCTTTAGGCGCGCTTTCACCTGAAGCCCACGAAGCATTGGCGCAAGCCATGAATGAATTAGGGGGCAACTCTAACTCAGGTGAGGGCGGCGAAGATCCTAAGCGCTATGGCACTCTAAGAAACTCTAAGATTAAGCAAATTGCGTCGGGTCGTTTTGGGGTAACACCTCATTACCTATCCAATGCAGAAGTTTTACAAATTAAAGTAGCCCAAGGGGCTAAGCCAGGCGAAGGCGGTCAATTACCAGGTGGTAAGGTAAATAATCTTATTGCCACTTTGCGTTATTCAGTTCCGGGTGTGACGCTTATTTCACCTCCACCGCATCACGATATTTACTCTATCGAAGATTTGGCACAGCTTATTTATGATCTTAAGCAAGTGAATCCACGTGCTAAAGTGTCGGTTAAATTAGTATCTGAGCCAGGCGTAGGGACCATTGCTGCAGGCGTGGCAAAAGCCTATGCCGACTACATTACTATTTCTGGTTATGACGGCGGTACTGCAGCATCACCATTAACGTCTATTAAGTATGCGGGTTCTCCGTTCGAGCTAGGTTTGGCTGAGGCGCATCAGGCGCTTCGTGCAAATGATTTGCGTGGCAATGTTCGCTTACAAACGGATGGCGGTTTAAAAACCGGTTTGGATATTGTTAAAGCGGCAATTCTAGGTGCTGAAAGCTTTGGCTTTGGTACGACTCCTATGATTGCCATGGGTTGTAAATTCTTACGAATTTGCCACTTAAACAACTGTGCAACAGGTGTAGCCACTCAGCGCGAAGACCTTCGTGATGAGCATTTCATTGGCACTGTACAAATGGTGAAAAACTTCTTCACTTTTGTAGCTGAAGAAACTCGTCAGTGGATGGCCGCGGTAGGTGTACGTAGTCTTGATGAATTAGTAGGTCGTACAGATTTACTTGAAATGATTGAAGGCGCGACCAGTAAGCAGAAGAAATTAAACTTAACACCGCTTATTGCTAACGACCACATTCCAGCTGATAAGCCTCAAACAGTACAGATTGAGCGAAATAATCCGTTCGATAAAGGTACGCTAGCAGAGCGCATGGTTGCTGACACTTTGTCTGCCATTGAAAATAAATCAGGTGGCGAGTTTAGCTATAATATTGGCAACTGTGACCGTTCAATTGGTGCACGTTTATCCGGTGAAATTGCTTTGCGTCATGGCAATAAAGGCATGGCCAGTAATCCAATTCAGCTGAACCTTAAAGGTACTGCTGGTCAATCATTTGGTGTTTGGAACGCCGGTGGTTTGAATATGTATCTTGAAGGCGATGCCAACGATTATGTGGGCAAGGGCATGACGGACGGTAAGCTAGTAATACGCTCACCTAAAGGCTCTGTTTATAAATCACAAAATGCTTCTATTGTTGGTAATACCTGCCTATACGGCGCCACAGGTGGGCAGTTGTTAGCTGCAGGTCGTGCCGGTGAGCGTTTTGCGGTTCGTAACTCTGGTGCTAAAGCCGTTATAGAAGGTGCCGGTGATCACTGTTGTGAATACATGACTGGCGGCCAAGTTACCGTATTGGGCGGTACCGGTTATAACTTTGGTGCAGGTATGACAGGCGGTTTTGCTTACGTACTAGACATGGATAAAACCTTTGTAGATCAGTACAACCATGAGTTAGTGGATATTCATCGTATCTCTAACGAAGAAACTGAAGCTCATCGCAATCACTTGCGTGGCATCATTACAAACTATGTTGAAGAAACAAGCAGTGCTTGGGGCCAAGAAATTTTGGCTAACTTCGATAACTTTATTGGCAAGTTCTGGTTGGTTAAGCCTAAGGCTGCAACGTTAGAGCAATTGCTAGAAAACACCCGGACTCGCTCAGAGTAAGCGCTTATGTCCAGGATGAACTACGTCGCGAGCCTAAATGGCTAAAAGCGGCGTAGTTCAGAATGAACGTTTTATCGCACCCAAAGAAGGTGTGAACAACTAGATATAAGCCCGGCGAGTGAGTCAGATTATAGGTGCGGCAAATGGCTAAACGATTAAATAACGATTTTCAATTTTTAGATGTGTCCCGTCAGGACCCAACTAAAAAAAATACAAAAACTCGTAAACAAAACTTTGTTGAAATTTACGAGCCATTCAAACAAGAGCAGGTGAACGATCAAGCTCACCGCTGCTTGGAGTGTGGTAATCCATACTGTGAGTGGAAATGCCCTGTGCATAATTTCATCCCTAACTGGTTGAAGCTAGCCTCCGAAGGCAACATTACTGAAGCGGTAGAATTATGCCACGAGACCAATACGCTTCCTGAAGTGTGTGGCCGTGTATGCCCACAAGATCGTTTATGTGAAGGTGCTTGTACCCTAAACGATGGTTTTGGTGCGGTGACCATAGGTAATGTTGAAAAATACATTACCGATACGGCATTTGCCATGGGTTGGCGCCCTGATGTATCAAGTGCCAAAGATACTGGTAAGCGCGTTGCTATTATTGGTGCAGGTCCAGCTGGTTTAGGTTGTGCTGATGTATTGGTGCGTAACGGTGTTAAGCCGGTGGTATTTGATAAATACCCAGAAATTGGTGGTTTGTTAACTTTTGGTATTCCAGAATTTAAATTAGAAAAATCTGTATTGGCGCTTCGCCGTGAAGTATTTGAAGGCATGGGCATTGAATTTCGCCTAAATACAGAAGTGGGCAAAGACATTCAGTTTAAAGATATCCTTGAAGAATTTGATGCCGTATTCCTTGGCATGGGTACTTACAACTACATGAAAGGCGGCTTCCCAGGTGAAGACTTACCGGGTGTTGTAGATGCTTTGGACTTCCTAATCGCCAACGTGAATCACAACCAAGGCTGGGAAAAAGACGCGTCTGAATTCATCGACATGAAAGGCAAAAAGGTGGTGGTTCTAGGTGGTGGTGACACCGCCATGGACTGTAACCGTACCTCAATTCGCCAAGCGGCTAAATCTGTTTCTTGTGCTTACCGTCGTGATGAAGAAAACATGCCGGGCTCTAAGCGCGAAGTGGTGAACGCTAAAGAAGAAGGCGTTGAATTCCTATTTAACCGTCAACCTGTTGCCATAGTGGGTGAAGACAAGGTTGAAGGGGTTAAGGTAGTGACTACTAAGATGGGTGAGCCAGATGAAAATGGCCGTCGTCGTCCAGAAGTGGTGGAAGGTTCTGAAGAAGTGCTGCCAGCCGATGCGGTGTTAGTCGCCTTTGGTTTTCAGCCTAGTCCTGCTCCATGGTTTAGCGACTTTGGTATTGAACTAAATAGCTGGAAAGGTGTGGTTGCACCTGAAGAGCAAGAGTTTAAATTCCAAACCAGCAATGAAAAAGTGTTTGCCGGTGGCGACATGGTACGAGGATCTGACCTAGTGGTAACCGCCATATGGGAAGGCCGCCAAGCCGCAGAAGGCATTTTAGATTACATGGATGTGTAAAAACTCCAGCCTAATGATAAGTGTGAATTTTTACCAAAAATAGAAATCCACCGTTTATCAACAAAAAAGCACGGTTTAGCCGTGCTTTTTTGTTTCTGTCATAAATGTGGGGTCTAGTAGATAGTTTACGACTTTCAATGGATGGATAATTATGTCCAACTACGTACAATAGCTTCAACGTGAAGCGCTAGCCGTAACAGGAGTGTTAAGTGAATAAAAAAATAAAAAGTTGGGCATTACTTGGTCTGATTGCAACGCTGGGTGCTTGTGGCGGGTCAGATACAACTACCACCACTACAGCTACAGATACGGATACCACAACGACACCAGATACTGTTGATACAGTTACCGATGTTGAAAACAGTAATCTAGGATTAGCTGATGGTGTTGGCACAGCATTTACAGTTGGTGTTGCTAAGACAGGTCAAGAGGATGGTGAGGTATTATCGGCTAGTGGATCTACTAGTGTGACGGTATATATCGTAAATACAGCTGAAGATAATAAAAAGTTTTTAGGTGCTCGTGATGTTTTCTTCACATCTACTTGTGCTCAAGTAGGCTTAGCAGAATTTAGTCCTGAAAAATTAAAAGTTTCTGGAGAAGCTAAGTCTACTTATATTGATAAAGGCTGCGGTAAACTCACTGGCGATACAGATACTATTGTAGTGACACTTGGTGAGGAAGATATTGAGGGTAATATAACTCAATACGCAACAGCCACAGCTGAAATAGATGTTGCAGCTGCCATTGTAGGGGCAATTCAATTTGTTCAAGCTGATTTTACAGTAATAGCAATTAAAGGCTCTGGTACAGCAGATACACCATCATTGAGTCAATTAGAGTTTCAAGTTCTTGATGCCTCTGGTAACCCTATGCCTGACCGTACTGTGAATTTTTCATTGGACCATGAATTTGGAGACGCTTCCTTGTCCTTGGAAAGCGCTATTACCAATCAAGAAGGTAAAGTACTGGTTATTCTAAAAGCTGGTAATGCAGCGGGTGACATTCGGGTAAAAGCCAGTTTAGACGTGCTAGATGCTGAAGGGAATGTTGACTACCAAGAGACCACTTTGTCTCCAAGTATAGTAATGGCTACCAGTTTAGGTGATGAAAATAGTTTTTCTCTTGGTGCTGATATATTTAACCCTAGAGGTTGGGATTTTAATAATACTGAAGTGGCTATTACTGCTAACTTGGCAGATCATTATCAAAATCCAGTGTTAGATGGGACTCAAATTTATTTTACGGCTACTGGTGGAATGATTGAAGAAAGTTGCAAAACAGTAAAAGGAAAATGCACAGCGAAATGGTGGAGCGCAGATCCACGTCCAGTTGATGGGTATGTAACTATTCTGGCTCACACAAGAGGCCAAGGTAATTACAATGACAAAAACGCTAATGGTTTATTTGACCTAGGTGAAAGTTTTGAATCTTTTGGTGAAGCTTTTATCGATGCTAATGGGAATGGAAGCTTTGAAACAGAAGGTGCCTATCAGCCAGATTTAGACGTTGATAATGATGGCAATCCAGAATTCTTTTGGGGGGCTGATTCTTATTTGGTAAATGTAAATAATAATGGAACCTACTCACCAGACAGTGCAAACTTTTTTGAGGAATTTGTGGATTCAAATAATAATCAGACATTTGATGGAACTCCTACTCTTTTCTATCAAGGTGTAAATTGCGCTGCAGATGCTGTGGCGGCAGGTCACTGTGAAGGGGTTGATGACAATACAAATCTAATTGATGTTACTAGTAGTCTTAGGCTGCAAATGTCAGCAGGTAGTGACCATTATTTTGAGGGACCCTTTACGTATAATACTGTAACTGGACGTTATGACATTTTAGATCAGTGCGTCCCTGGTGATGGAACACTAACCAATGTTGCATGGTTGATTTCTGATTCTAAGGAGCGTAAAAATACCGTACCAATGGGAACTAAAATTACAGCTGTAGGTGATGATGTTGAAATAAAAGGGGAAAATGGGACAGGAACAATAGGTTCTACTTATCCATCTCTAGTTCTACCTGTGTGGGAAGCAATACCGGAGAATTCAGCAAAAACAGCAGCTGTTCGTAGGCATGACTATCTAAACGACAAGGGGACGCTGGTTGTAGTGGGGGTTACAGAGCCTGACACGCCACCTACAAACTCGCCTGGTTATGGAAGTCTAAAAATAGAGGTGGATAGATTGGATGGTACAAAGGTTTCATCTCCAACTGTATTCGTCGACCTTGATAGCACCAATGGTGTAAATTGCCCGTAAAATTAAATTTTACTTTGGAGTGTATCGAATGGATGGGCTCTTTTATTTTATATATCTGTTTAAATACTTATGACTGAATTAAAAAACGATCGCTTTCTTAAAGCTCTTTTGCGTGAACCTGTAGACCGTACGCCAATCTGGATGATGCGCCAAGCTGGTCGTTATCTTCCTGAGTATCGTGCTAGTCGCGCTACGGCTGGCTCGTTCATGGACTTGTGCATGAACGCCGACTTTGCCTGTGAAGTCACGATGCAGCCTTTAGAGCGCTATCCTTTGGATGCGGCGATTTTATTCAGTGATATTTTAACCATTCCAGATGCCATGGATTTAGGTTTGTATTTTGAAACCGGTGAAGGCCCTAAATTTAAAAAAGTAGTGCGCACAGAAGCCGATGTAGATGCATTGCCAATTGTGAATACCGCTTCTGATTTAAGCTATGTCACTAAAGCCGTGAGCACCATTCGCCACGAGCTAAATGGTCGCGTGCCGCTTATTGGTTTCTCGGGTTCCCCTTGGACTTTGGCCACTTATATGGTGGAAGGCGGTAGCAGTAAAGATTTCCGCCATGTTAAAGCCATGATGTATAACCAACCTGAAGTGATGCACAGAATGCTTGATAAACTGGCTTTGTCAGTGATCGATTATTTAAACGCACAAATCATGGCGGGTGCCCAAGCGGTACAAATTTTTGATACTTGGGGCGGCGTGTTAAGTCATGCGGCTTATCAAGAGTTTTCATTAAAATACATGCAGCAAATTGTGGATGGGCTTATTCGCGAACATGAAGGTCGCCGTGTACCGGTTATTCTATTCACTAAGGGTGCAGGCCAATGGTTAGAATCTATGGCTAACACAGGTTGTGATGCGTTAGGAATTGATTGGACGACGGATCTTGGTAATGCACGTGCTCGAGTGGGCTCTAAAGTGGCCTTACAGGGCAATATGGACCCTTCAGTACTGTATGCCTCGCCTAAGCGTATTCGTGAAGAAGTGGCCAGCATTTTGGCAAGCTACGGTCATGGAACAGGGCAAGTATTTAATCTGGGTCATGGTATACATCAGTTTGTGGATCCTGAGCACGCCAAAGCGTTTATTGAAGCAGTGGTTGAACTAAGCCCTCAATACCACAAATAACAGTCGCTTAAATGTAGTTCCCAAAGCCCCTTTCCTGGGGCTTAATTAGATGGTCCGCCTCATCCTATAGCCGCTAGGCTTATAGGGTCAGGTA
>OJDR01000060.1_pt1 | contig 48289 bp, 42 predicted proteins | sample 1593081 | NCBI WGS metagenome assembly OJDR01 (sample SAMN05416873, study PRJEB24817) | seawater metagenome | isolation source: Sea water | place: Canada:Atlantic | collected 2013-11
GTACTGCGTAACTTAATGGTTGGGCGTGCTAAGAAAATTTTACACGGTGCCATTGGTCGTGGACCCATTAGTGGTATCACCAGTGGAGCGGTTGTAACGGTATTGGTGCAATCTTCTTCAACCACTACCAGTTTGATGGTGCCTTTAGTGGGCTCAGGCGTTTTTAAACCTAAAGATATCTATCCGTTTACCTTGGGTGCCAATATTGGTACCACCATTACTGCGCTATTAGCAGCTACCGCTCTATCAGGAGCCGGCGCCATTGTGGGTTTACAAATTGCGCTTGTGCACTTGATGTATAATTTCAGTGGTGTCATTGTTATTTATGGTCTGCCATTCTTGAGGGATATTCCTCTTAAAGCAGCGGATCGATTGGCTGAGGTTGCTACCGAGCGCCATTCTCTGGCAGCATTGTATGTGTTAACCGTGTTCTTTTTGATTCCCGGTTTGTGTGTGTTTGCAATGTCGGCATTAGGATAAGGAGAGTCTCATGGGTAAAAAACGTATAAAGGAACTGCAAAAGCAGGTGAAAGAAGCCAAAACTACCTTGGCCTCTTTAGAGAAAAAGACTAACAAGAAAATTCTTAAGGCACAGCATAAGGTGATTGAGGAGCTAGAAACGCTCATTAGCCAAGAATCCTTGCGCCGTGAAACCTTGCTTGAGTTAAGTGAGGAGGCTTGGCAGGAAGCAAAAGAGCTGACTGAAGGCGTTATAAATAAAGTTAAGGCATTACTGAAAAGTTAGTCTTTTATAAGTGCTCCAAGTAATGCTAATTAGATTACTCGGGGCACGACCAATTTCTATGTGGCACCTCTGTTGTTATTCAGCTATCCCCATAAACCACTTCCTATTTTCAGTGTGCTTAAAGTAAATTTGAGAGGCTAATTTTCGAACGCTTGGGTTCAATGCATATAAATCCATTTGTAGTTTTAGCTCTTGTTTTAAGCCTTCATAAGAAAAAATTAGATAATTATCTTCATCATGAAACTGAACATTAAATTGATCGCTTATTTCAACCCCTTGATGTTGCAACTGCTTGGCCAATAACCTTGAGCAACTGCGTAAAGCCAAACGGCGTAAAATAGATGCAATGCTGTTCGCTTCGTTTAGGATCCAGCCATCTAGATAGAAATTAGGCTCTAGTTTTTTCCCCTTACCATAAAAACCCGCTGAAACTAAATCTGGCCCACTGGCTGTTCGGGGCACTTTACAGGACGATGGGTAAATGTAGTCAATAAGGGAGCTGTTGTCTTCAAGTACAGGCTTATGGGCGTTACATTGGGCCACTAAGCTGTTATCTAATATGACCTTAAATGATTCAGGCCAATATTGCAGATGACGCAGGTTTATACGTACTTTCTCTACTTTATTTTGACCTAAATGGCAGCGAGCGACATTTTCTGCCAAATTGATGGTGAGGTTTTCAGCCCATTGATCAAAGTAATAGCAGGCCTGTTGAGTAGCCATGACACCTCCTGTCGTTACAGGGCAGAGCAGCATGGGAAATGGAATAATGGTCCATAACGAATACTCTGCCTATTGGGGTCAATAATAGTATAGACAGAGTAATTGCAGAACGAAGATATTTAAGGTTTTCTTTTGTATTTAAAGTTCTGTCTTTACGCCATTTCTTGGCTTACGTATTCCATGGCCACTTCATGATGGTTTTTGGTTTTGAATTTATCTAGAATTTTTACCAAAACCCCTTTTTCATTGATGATGAAGCTGGTGCGGTGAATGCCATCGTATTCTCTGCCCATAAACTTCTTTAACCCCCACACTCCGTATGAATCAGCAATGCTGTGGTCCTCATCGGATAGTAAGGTGAAGTTTAATTCATCCCGATCTTTGAAGCGCTTAAGGCGTGCATGGGCATCAGGGCTTATGCCAAGGGCCACCATATTAAGTTTCTTAAGCTCTTTTTGGTGATCTCTTAGTGCACATGCTTGAGTGGTGCAGCCAGGTGTCATGGCTTTAGGGTAAAAATATAGCAGTACAATTTGGCCGCGATAATCTTTTAAAGATACGCTGTTGCCGTTGTCGTCTAGGGTGGTGAATTTAGGCGCTTGTTTGCCAATATCTGGGCGAATCATGGTAGCTCCATTACAGCTCGCTATTTAAGCTGGGATTAAGGGTTGAGAGGCTTTATTTTAGCCTTTCAATTTCAGTGTTAAAGCGGTTTTAGGCACGCAGCAGCAGGGGAGGATTTCCCCTTTGTTTATCCAGGCCATGGGTTCTTGTAAATAAGCCACTTCACCTTCCACAAGGTCTGTTCTACAGCCGCCACAGTAACCATCTCGGCACTGATAGGGGACTTGCACACCTTGGGCTTCTAAGCTTTCTAGGAGCGTGTTGGCGTAGTGGAACTTAAGGGATTGCTCAACCCCATCCACCTTCATGGCATAAATGGGTTTTTCTATGCCTGTGAATTCCAGTTGAGGTTGCTCTTCTGGGGCTTCAGGATTATCAATGGGCAGGTACAGTTCATTTTGCAGCGTTTGACTGTTGGCTGGGCCCTGGACCGCGTCCCCTTCTAGGGCAAACTGATCAATGATGTCTGGTTCATTATCCAGTTTGAATGCCACTGGCTCTTTATGAGAGCCAGTGGGGCGATCTGCTGATGGGGTATCAGCAGAAAGGGCAGGGTGTTTTTGCTTCATAGCCAGCATACCTAGACTTGCCTATAGTTCTATGTCGCTAAAATCTTCAAAGGATACTTCGCTGTCAATGGCGCCCACTAAGTATGAGGTGATCTCAGACTCTTGTGGTGCCACTTGAACGTTGTCACTGACGAGCCAGCCGTTCATCCAAGGTAATGGATTGCGTAAAACACTGTAAACGGGTTCAAAGCCAATGGCGCCTAAGCGTTGATTGGCAATGTATTCAATGTATTGGCAAATAATTTCTTTATTCATGCCAATCATGGAGCCATCTTTGAAGAGGTAGTCGGCCCATTCTTTTTCTTGCTCGACCACATCTAAAAATATCTGCTTGCCTTGGTCGGCCATTTTTTCACTGATCTCGGCCATTTCAGGGTCGTCTGAGCCCGATCGCCAAAGGTTCAAAATGTGCTGTGTCCCTGTTAAATGTAGAGCTTCATCACGAGCAATCATTTTAATGATTTTGGCGTTGCCTTCCAGCAAGCTGCGTTCGGCAAAGGCAAAGCTGCAAGCAAAGCTCACATAAAAACGAATGGCTTCTAATGCGTTAACTGAACATACCGCAAGATAGGTTTTTTCTTTCAGAATTCGCAGGCTTACTTCAACCGATCGGCCATCCACTTCATAGGTGCCGGCGCCTTGGCTTTGATAAAGCTGGGTGGTGAGGATCACGTCATCAAAATAGAAAGCAATGCTTTCGGCTCGTTTTAATATGGCTGGGTTAACCATGATGTCGTCAAATACTTCGCCAGGGTTGGTAAATAAATTACGCAAAATATGGGTGTAAGAGCGAGAGTGTATGGTTTCACCAAATGCCCAAGTTTCTACCCAAGTTTCTAGCTCAGGCAAAGACACCAAAGGCAAAAATACGGCATTAACACTGCGCGCAGCCATGGAGTCGAGCAAAGTTTGATACTTTAAATTGGAAATGAAAATGTGTTTCTCAGATTCAGAAAGGCTCTGCCAGTCAGCGCGATCTTTAGATACATCCACTTCTTCAGGGCGCCAAAAGAATGAAAGCTGCTTTTCAATAAGGTTCTCAAACGCTGCGTGTTTTTGAACGTCGTATCGAGATACGTTTACATTTTCACCAAAAAACATCGGTTGTTTTAAGGCATCAAATTTTTTGCGATTAAAGGTCTGGTAGGCCATGGTCTGTCTTTTTATATATGCAAAAGTTAAGGGTCGCGAAAATTTAAAACTTATCTCGGCCCCTCAAAAGTGGGCCGAGAATAAATATGCTTAAATTTTACAAGCGCCACCGGCACAACCGTCGTCTAAATCTTCTTGGGCGTCATCTGCACCATCACGAGTGTTGTGATAGTAAAGAGTTTTAAGGCCTAATTTATAAGACGTTAATAAGTCTTTGAGTAACTGTTTCATGGGGACTTTACCGCCATCAAACTTACTTGGGTCATAATTGGTGTTGGCAGAAATAGCTTGGTCAACAAATTTTTGCATAACACCGACTAGCTGCAAATAACCTTCATTATTCGGACAGTTCCATAGCAACTCGTATTGATCTTTTAACTTGTCAAACTCAGGCACTACCTGCTTTAAAATACCATCTTTAGAGGCTTTCACACTGATGTAACCGCGAGGTGGCTCGATACCATTGGTGGCATTACTAATTTGTGATGATGTTTCAGACGGCATTAAGGCCGTTAGGGTTGAGTTTCTTAGGCCTGTGGTTTGGATTTCAGTACGCAAGGTTTCCCAGTCGTATTGCAATTCAGTGGTGCATATCTTATCTAGATCTTTTTTGTAGGTATCAATAGGCAAAATGCCTTGAGAATAGGTGGTTTCATTAAACTTACTGCATGGACCAAATTCTTTAGATAGTTGGTTAGAGGCTTTTAATAGGTAGTATTGAATGGCTTCAAATGTTTGGTGGGTTAAATCAATGGCTGAGCCATCAGAATACTTAACACCATTTTTAGCCAGATAATAAGCATAGTTAATGACACCAACACCCAATGTACGACGAGCCATGCTGGCAATTTCAGCGGCTGGCATAGGGTAATCTTGGTAGCTCAATAGGCTGTCTAATGCGCGTACAATTAGGTCAGAGAGCTCTTCCAGTTCATCTAGGTTCTCTAGAGTGCCAAGGTTGAAGGCGGCTAGGGTACAAAGGGCAATCTCGCCTTCTTCGTCATTCACTTCTTGTAGTGGCTTAGTGGGCAGGGCAATTTCTAAGCACAGGTTGGACTGACGAATGGGGGCGTGTTCTGGGTTGAATGGGCTATGCGTATTACAGTGATCCACGTTCTGAATGTAGATACGGCCTGTGCTGGCACGCTCTTGCATTAGAATTGAAAACAATTCCATGGCTTTAATGGACTTCTTACGAATATTGCTGTCGTTTTCATACTTAACATACAGCTCTTCGAATTTTTCTTGGTCTTCAAAGAAAGCATCGTAAAGCCCTGGCGCATCAGATGGGCTAAACAGTGAAATATTGCCCCCTTGAATAAGTCGCGCATACATCAATTTATTCAGCTGAACACCGTAATCAAGGTGGCGAACACGGTTCTCTTCTACGCCTCGGTTGTTCTTTAACACCAATAGCGATTCTACTTCCATATGCCAGATAGGGTAGAAAAGCGTAGCAGCACCCCCTCGAACGCCCCCTTGAGAGCAACTTTTAACGGCGGTTTGGAAATGTTTGTAAAATGGAATACAGCCAGTGTGGAATGCTTCACCACCGCGTATTGGGCTGCCCAGAGCACGAATACGACCAGCATTAATGCCGATGCCAGCACGTTGACTAACATATTTAACGATGGCACTTGAGGTGGCATTGATGGAATCTAATGAGTCACCGGTTTCAATCAGTACGCATGAGCTAAATTGGCGGGTAGGAGTACGTACACCGGCCATAATTGGGGTAGGCAATGAAATCTTAAAGGTTGATACAGCATCGTAAAAACGGCGAATGTAATCCATACGGGTGCTTTTATCGTAATTAGCAAATAAACAGGCGCCAATTAAGATATAAAGAATTTGTGGGCTTTCAAAAATCTCGCCGCTCACGCGGTTTTGAACAAGGTATTTACCTTCCAATTGCTTAACCGCAGCATATGCAAAATTTAAGTCACGGCTGTGATCAATGATGGTATCCATTTCATCAAAGTCAGCTTGGCTATAATCGGTAATTAAGTTGCGATCGTAGCGGTCGGTGTCCACCAGTTTGGCCACGTGATTGTATAGTTTTGGCGGTTCAAATTGACCAAACGCTTTTTTACGTAAGTGGAAAATGTTCAGGCGTGCGGCCATGAACTGGTAATCGGGGGTGTCTTCTGAGATTAAATCGGCAGCAGACTTAATTAAAGTCTCGTGAATGTCCGATGTGGTAATGCCTTCCATCAACTGAATTTGTGCGCGTAATTCAACTTCAGATACAGATACGTTATCCAAGCCTTCGGCGGCCCATGTCAGCACCTTATGGATCTTATCTAAATCCAAAGGCGCACGATTTCCGTCTCGTTTTGTCACATGAAGAGTGCTGTTCATTGCTGGTCCCATACAAATAGCCGCCTATTACGCAAACTAGGTGGTTTTAAAAAATAAAAAAAACAGGAAATGTCTGAAAACTTAGTGGTCTGCCGTTTATTTCCCACCTCTTATGAGGCTTTTGGGTGGTTATAAAATAGGCGTCTAATACTGCGTTGTTTTCAACAAGACACATGATATGTGGTTTAGTTTTCAAATCAACCCCATATATAGTGTTTGGCACAGTCGAGCTTGTGGATAAAGTGTGTGTAAATGGTGGGTAATCATTAATGGTTAGTGGCTGTTAACTAGGTGGTCGTAGTCATAGCAATAAGGAGCTGTAAGTCTCTTCAATATGCTCTAGGATTAGACCCACAAAAACAAAAATAAAAATTCTGGCGTAGCCAGACTGAAAGAAAAATGATACGGACTGTTCACAAGGCCAACAAAGGTCTAAATTTAATAATAACCAGTATATTTAGCTTTTTAGGATGACATATGGATCAGCGCTCTAATACCGATGAAAGTTGGCATATATTAATCGTTGAAGACGATGAGCGCCTAGCCAATCTAACCCGTGATTATTTAGTATCCAACGGTTTAGATGTGCAGGTGGAAGGAGATGGCGCGGTAGCCGTTGAGAGAATAAAAAATGAGCAACCTGATTTGGTTATCTTGGATTTGATGCTACCAGGTGAAGATGGTTTATCTGTATGCCGTTTGGTGCGACCACATTATAGCGGCCCGATTATAATGTTAACCGCCCGAGATGATGACACCGATCAAATCGTGGGTTTAGAGATGGGTGCGGATGATTATCTTTCGAAACCAGTTCGCCCTAGAGTGTTGTTGGCGCGTATAAGCGCTTTATTAAGACGCTTAAAAGATGTGCAGCCATCTCAAGAGACTCAATTAGAAGGGGATGAACAGAACCGGGTTACCATTGCCAATCTAGTTGTAGATAACAGCATGCGTGAAGCCTGGCTGAATGAAGAGCCAATCGATTTAACCAGTGCCGAGTTTGATTTATTATGGCTGTTGAGCAGTAATGCTGGTCGGGTATTAAGTCGGGAAGAGATCTTCACCGCCTTACGTGGAATTGAATATGACGGCCAAGATCGCTCAATTGACGTTCGGGTTAGTCGAATACGTCCTAAAATTGGCGATGACCCATTGCAGCCTAAGAGAATTAAAACGGTGCGCAGTAAAGGTTATTTGTTTGTAAAAGAATTATAGCCGTGTGAAGGTTCTTTAAATTCTTAAAAAGCCTGATACTGGTATGAACGTCATTTTGGTGAAGACGAAATGACGTTCATCTTTTCTATAAACCCCTGTCCTCAAGTATTAAAAAAAGAGACTTCAACTTACCCATATTTGAAACGCTAAGGAGAGCCTTATTTTTTCCCGTGTTTATTTAGGTGTGATCACCATTTTGTTTCTCGTGGCGCTATCCACTATTAGTTCTTTTTGGCTGGTGGGTCATGTGAATGAAAAGCAGCAAAAGCAAAACGTACTAGGTGGGATTTTATTACTGGCTGCTAAACAGGTTCAGCAGGAAAACGGAAATGTTGATGCCGTCAGTGAGTTATTGGGTGTGCCTTTGACAATAGGGCCCGTTGAAACCTTTCAATTGGGTCGAATTGAAGAAGAACGGCTTCGCCAAGGGGGGTTTCTGCAAAGACAAACAGATCGTGACACATTAAGCGTATTGGTGAAGGTCGAGGTAAACGAAAAAGATCTAATTTTGTCTGGCAGCTTCCGATTTTTTCGTACTTCCCATATTCGTGGCACACTTACCTTGATCCAAAAAATGCTGAAGCGTAATTCAGAAGCCATTACGCTTCTATCTAACCAGACGTTTTTACCCGAGTCGTTACCGCTTCGTATTCTTAGTCATTCAGAAGCTCAGTATTTAGATTTACAGGCTTCAAATATGACCGCTCCTAATCATGTGGCTAGGCGAAAAATAGACGGGGGTGAAGGGCGGTTTTACAGTTGGTTGCCTGAAATACAGCGTTTTATTGAACTTGGGCCCATTACGTTTAACCAAAACTTAACATTACAGTCTATTTTAGTGGTGATTGTTTTAGGGGCAATATTATCAGGGATTACCGTGTATTGGCTGGTTCATCGCTTTGAATTAAATTTACAACATTTAGAAAGAGCCAGTTCACGAATTGCTTCAGGGCATTTGAATTCAAGAGTGAAGGTGGCGAGCCCTGATGCCTTTGGGCGTTTAGGGGAAGCGTTTAACCGAATGGCAGAGCAAATACAGCGCTTAATGGGGGTGCAAAAAGAAATGATTCGGGCGGTGAGCCATGAGTTGCGAACGCCCATTGCCAGAATGCGTTTTGGAGTACAAATGTTAGAGGATTCCGCCACCGATAACTTTCTAGTGAAGCAAGTTCAAGACATGGACCAAGATCTTCAAGAGCTAGATGAATTAGTAGACGAGATTTTAACTTACGCTCGCCTTGAGGAAGGGGGGCCTATTTTAGAATTCAAAGCGGCTAATATGTTGGATCTTGTGGATCAAGTGGTGCAAGAAACGCGTCGGCGTACCGATAAAGTCGATATCCAATGGCACAGTCAAACCACCCAAACCGAGCATATTTTTAGCGACATTGAATACCGCTACATGCATCGAGCCATTCAAAACCTTGTGGGCAATGCTTGTCGATATGCAAAAGCAAAGGTCTTTGTGGAATTCAGCTTTGATAACGACATTTGCCGCATTGATGTAGAAGATGACGGAGAGGGCATTCCAGAAAAAGATTGGGACAGGGTTTTTTCACCTTTTACGCGATTGGACGACAGCCGTACGCGAGCTTCAGGAGGCTATGGCTTAGGGTTATCGATTGTTCGAAGAATTATTTACTGGCACGGTGGTACGTCTTTAGTGGGCAGAAGTCGTTGGAGTGGTGCGAAGATGAGTTTACTGTGGCCGAAAAGCCACCATGGTTATTGATGTCGTTCCAGCTCTAAAGTGTAAGTGTTTGATAAAAGTTTGGTGATCTTTCTGATTGTTTTTTAATCTAATAACAAACAGTTACAAAACCATACATTTACATAACAGATCTTTCAAACGAAAACCGACATTATGTTTTGGCGTTTCCCGAGAGGGGAATGCGGTGAGAATGTAGCGAGAACTTCGGTTCTACTTTAACCCGCCCTTAGTTGGCGGGTTTTTTTATGTCTAACAAAAAGCCACCCAGAAAAGTGACGCCTACTTGCTTTGGTTATGCGTGCTTAATGCCTTCAAGGTGTTGGTGGCATACTCGCTGGGCAATGTTTTTAAAGTCCTGAATGAAGGCGTTGTCTGCTTGTTCTGCTCGTACTGCTGCATAAAGCGTCCGCCATACGCCGTGTCTGCCTAACGGTTTTTCTAATACAAACCCTTGCTTCACATAATCGTGTACCGCCCAATTTGGCAAGCAGCTAATGCCGCGCCGACTGGCCACCAATTGCACCATCATCATGGTTAATTCCACTTGACGAATGCTACCCGGCTCAATGCCAGCAGGTGTCAGAAAGCACTGGAATATATCTAAGCTTGAGCAATCTACTGGGTACGTGATTAATGTTTCTTGGCTAAGGTCATGAGGCTCAATAACACTCTTTTCAGCCAAGTGATGATCAGGGGCCAATACCAGCATGGCTTGATACTTAAACAGCGGCATGTAATGCACGTTGTCATCATTTTGAGGGTCAGAGGTGACGACTAAGTCTAATTCGCCATTTTTCAATTTGGTTAATGAATCAAAATGAAAGCCCCCTAGCATGTCTAATTCCACTTCAGGCCAGTGGCCACGAAACTCATTTAAGGTAGGCATGAGCCAGTCGTAGCAGCTATGGCATTCAATGGTGATATTTAAACGGCCTTTGCGCCCTTGGCGAATGCGAGATAAATCGCGTTCTGTGGCTTCAATTTGCGGCAGAACCTTATTGGCTAATTCTAGTAAACGCTGGCCGGCTGGTGTGAATCGAACTGGCTTAGTTTTACGATAAAAAAGCGATTGATCTAGCCGACCTTCTAACTCTTTTAATTGGTGAGATAAAGCAGACTGAGTTAAGAATATCTGCTGAGCGGCCTCCACTAGGCTTCCTGTTTGATGAAGTGCCATCAGGGTTTTGAGGTGTCTTAACTCAATGTTCATTATTTGCCCTAATTCGTTGGTATTAGGGATGTATTAGAGACGTTATATTAGAAAAACTCAATAAAATTCTAAACATTGTGAGGGCTGCTCACTTAGAAGGGGTTTTTGTGTTCACCTTATCGGGAGACTAATGGCAATGAAGCCTTAGGGATTAAACCCTTTCGCGGGATTTTCTGAGACCTTGCTATTCAGGCAAGTTACAATGAGCCTCTTTTTTATCTGACCTATAATTTTATATGTTTTCTTTTTTTGAAAAGCTCATTGACCCATTTCCCACTGAAGAGCCACAACAATCCCCAAACACCATGTGGGCATTTTGTCGATATTACACCCGAGGCATGGGTTGGCCATTATTCTTTATGGCCGTCCTCACCGCGGTGATTGCGGCCTTTGAAGTGTATTTGTTTGGATTCATGGGGCAATTAGTGGATTGGTTGGTGGATAAAACCCCCGAATCCCTCTTAGAGCAACACGGCCCCATTCTGTATTTTGTGGGGTTCATGCTGTTGGTCGGTATGCCCTTACTGGTCTTATTGCATGCCATGGTGATTCACCAAGCATTAATGGGGAACTTCCCCATGTCTATTCGTTGGCTGGCCCACCGATATTTACTAAAACAAAGCATGGCATTTTATGAAAATGAATTTGCAGGACGCATTGCCACGAAGGTGATGCAAACATCTTTAGCGGTGCGTGAAAGCGTGATGAAATTGCTCAATGTCATGATCTATATTTTAGTGTATTTCCTTACCATGTTAGTGATTATTGCCCAAGCCGATACGCGCTTAATGATTCCTGTATTGGTTTGGTTGGTGCTTTATATCGTGGCTCAATGGGTGTTTATTCCTAAATTAAAAGATGTGGCCACCGAACAAGCTAATGCTCGTAGCGACATGACCGGTCGAATTGTTGATAGCTATACCAACATCAGTACCGTTAAATTGTTCAGCCATAGCCGCCGAGAAGGGGATTATGCAAAAGAGGGCATGGATAATTTTTTAAAAACAGTTTATTCCCAAATGCGTTTGGGCGTTGGCTTGAATGCCAGTGTTCACTTTATAAACTACTTACTGGTACTGGGCATTGGTGTGCTGGCTTTATCATTATGGAGCGATCAACTTATTAGTATTGGCGCCATAGCGGTGGCCATTAGTTTGGCCTTGCGTTTAAACGGCATGGCCCAATGGATTATGTGGGAAGTGAGCAGTTTATTTGAAAACATAGGGACCGTGATTGATGGCATGGCGACTTTGTCACAGCCTCAACTGGTAACAGATGACGATGACGCACCAGTCTTAAATGTAGAAAAGGGCGGCATCACATTCGATGCAGTGGCTTTTCAATACGATGAAAAACATAAAAAAGGCCTTTCACAACAATCGGTATTTGAAAAACTGATGCTGGATATAAAGCCCGGTGAAAAAGTGGGATTAGTGGGCAGAAGTGGCGCTGGTAAATCTACTTTGGTGAATTTGTTACTGCGCTTTTACGATATTCAAGGAGGCAGTATCAGTATTGATAAGCAAAATATTGCTCAAGTGCAGCAGGAAAGTTTGCGTGCTCAAATTGGTATGGTGACACAAGACACTTCTTTACTGCACCGCTCAGTAAGAGACAATATTTTATACGGCCACCCAAATGCCAGTGAAGAAGACTTAATTAACGCCGCTAAAAAGGCTGAAGCTTATGATTTTATTCAAACCCTAACAGATCCTAATGGTGGTACTGGGTTTGATGCCCAAGTGGGTGAGCGCGGTGTAAAACTTTCCGGCGGTCAACGCCAGCGTATTGCCATTGCGAGAGTGTTGCTTAAAGATGCACCCATTTTAATTTTAGACGAAGCCACATCTGCATTGGACAGTGAAGTGGAAGCAGCCATACAGCGCAGTTTAAGTAACTTAATGGAGGGCAAAACTGTTATTGCCATCGCTCATAGGCTCTCAACCATCGCAGCCATGGATAGATTGGTGGTGTTAGATGAAGGACGTATCGTTGAGCAAGGTACTCATCAAGCGTTAATTAAAACCTCAGGCATTTATAGTCAGCTCTGGACCCATCAGACTGGCGGATTTATTGGGGAATAACCCATAAAAGCCAGGCTGCTAGATGCTATAAAAAAAGCTAAGTGATAGTTGGTTGGCTTGTACTCCTTTCTAATTCAGTAGGGCTATAACACTGACTATTTTATAGCCCTAACTTGTCTAATGTAGAGACTTTTTACTGCTCAACATGGGCGTACACTTAACGGTATACGCCTCTGTTGGAGATGAAAAATGAAAAGGCTCTATTACTTAACCTATTCCGTGGACAGTACTGAACAAATTTCAAAAGATCTACATGCCCATGGTGTGAATGACTGGCGCTTTCATGTTGTCAGTAAGGATGAAGCTGGGTTGTTTAACCATCATGTACATTCTGCCAGCATTCTATACAGAACAGACATGGTCCGTTTTGTAGAGCGAGGGGTCATATTGGGCGGTTTAATCGGTTGCGCAGCTATTTTGCCTTTGGCTTTTAATAATGTGTTTACGCTTCCCATGGGTGCATGGCTGACCATGGGATTATTTAGCATGGTATTAGGGGCTTGGGTTGGTTGCTTTGGTGGGATTTCCAGTGAAAATTATAAAATTCGCCGTTTTCACGATGCCATTGAGAAAGGGCAGTATCTTGTGATGATTGATGCGCCAAAGATTCAAGTTGAAGAAATTAAAGTGCTTATGCAGGCCAAGCATAGCGAAGCGCAACTTCAGCTGGAAGACTCAACCATCACTAATCCATTTGCTGGGATTGATGGCAAAGTCCACATTACCTAAATTTAATTCGCCTTTTAATTTTAGTTTAAAAGGCGAATTCCGAGTTAGGCATACTATAGGGAATCGAGTACCATTCTCTGCCTAAGAGGCAGTATTATGTTATTTATATCCCAACACGTATCCATTGACGAAGATGAAATAGAGCTCACCGCCATTCGTGCCCAAGGGGCAGGGGGGCAGAACGTGAACAAGGTTTCATCAGCCATTCATTTGCGCTTTGACGTGCAAGCTTCTTCTTTACCTGAGTTTTATAAAGAGCGATTGCTGGCTCTCAATGATTATCGACTCACTAAAGAAGGAGTCGTTATCATTAAATCTCAAGAACACAGAAGCCAAGAATTAAATAAGCAGGCCGCCCTTGAACGCTTAGTTATGCTTATTCAGCAAGCGACTATAGTGCAAAAAACAAGGCGGGCAACCAAGCCAAGCCGCTCTTCTCAACAGAAACGCATGAATAAGAAAACACAAAAAGGTCAAACCAAGCAGTTACGAGGCAGAGTGAAAGGTCACGATTGATTAAATTACCTGTTATTGAAAATCAATCGTGACATTTCTGCCGTCATTAAACTCTAAATTTTCATATTGCCAGTTAAGTTTTTTAACGATTTTCTCAACAAGATTTAAACCCAACCCATAACCGTAATCTTCTGAGGTGGTATCGCCATTTAATGGGTTGTGGTTTGAGTTTTTAATGCTTACGCAGTAATGGTAAAGGCTAATGTCTACAGAGCCTTGTGTGGTGTATTGAAATGCATTACGAACTAAATTACTTAAAATAATGCGACAAGGTGTATGAGCTAGAAACACACTAAATTTAGGGATATTCAAGTGAAGGGTGACCTCTTTGCCTTGTAACAAGTATTCATTTTCCTTAATAATGCTGTGAAGTAGCTGCGATATATTGACTTCGCTTTTTACTAAAGATTGTTCGTCATCTCGGCCAAGCCATAGAAGGGTTTCGGTCATCTGTTGCATGTTAAAGGCAGCACGAGTAATACGCTCAACACTGGCTTGGGCTTTATTGTCCTTTAGTACCCGGCTTAATAGTTCAGAGTTGCTTTTTACCACCGCAATGGGGGTGCGTAATTCGTGACTGGCGTTTCGTAAAAACTCCTGCTCTTTATCCAGTACATTGGCGATGCGCGTAAAGGTGGCTTGTTGTCGCTTGGCAATTCGATCTAACTCTTGAAAGCCAAAAGAGGGGGCTTGCTTGCCAATATCTTTTAACGTCAGGCTATCTGCCCAGTTGGCGAGGTCGGCCATGGGCTGAGTTAAACGCTTAATGATTAAATGCACTGCCCCCAATATGAGAATCAAAAAGCCCAAGGCTAAAGGCCAAGTGAGCCGGAACATAGAGAGCACTTGCTCTTGCGCTTGAGGGTTATGCATAAAATCAATATTGATCTCGCGGGTGAGATAAAATAACTGGCCGTCAAATAAGGGCTGGGCGACCACAAAAGCCACTGTGCTGGGGGCACTGATGGTGGCTCTTTTGGGAGCAAAGAGTTTTACATCGCGCATTTCTAGTTGGGTTAAAAATTCTAATTCAGGAAACTGTGTTTTAACCCAAGTAGGTACCTGCTGCCACCCCATGTAGCCATTAAAGTGAATAGAGTGAGGGATTTCAGGGTGTAGTTGATTTTTATAGGCTAGGGAAAAAGCCTGCATTTCTAAATTTAGGCTCATTAAATTTGATTCATCTAACCCCCTTACAAAATACCAGTTCATGATTAAGCTGTAGCCAATAATCACTAAAATGGCCACGATGCTTTGCCACTTTATGAGAAAAAATTTAAATGAATGTCGTTTTTTCATGATGCTAATTCAGCTTTGTTAAGGGGTCTTAATAATTAAAGGTGTTCACTATTGAAAGCAATGCCTTGCCCTACCACAGTGTGAATTAACTTTATTTCATTTTCTTTATCGACTTGTTGGCGCAATTTAAATAAATGCACCTTAAGTGCGTCGCTGTCAGGCATGTTGTCTCCCCAAAGTGCGTGGGACAATTGGCTTCTAGAAACAACGCTTGGCGAGTGACGCATCAAGGTTTCAAGTAAGATCCAGCCACTGGGGGAGAGTTGAATTTTACGTTGCTCTCGGTGTGCAAGTTTCTGACTAAAATCCACCTCTAAACCATGTAACGACAGCTTGTGGCCTTGGCCATTGTTGCGTTTACATAATACTTGTATGCGGGCCACCAGTTCTAACATTTCAAATGGTTTTACAAGATAGTCATCTGTGCCAGCGTTAAAGCCGGCCAACTTATCATCTAAAGTATCTCTGGCGGTTAACATTAATACCGGCGTCGTGACGCCTTGTTCTCTTAGTATTTTACAAAAGGTTAGGCCATCCATGCGGGGCATGCTCACATCTAAAATCACTACGTCGTAGTGGTTGTCTTTTATTAATTGTAAGCCAGCTACGCCATTGGCAGCGTGGTCACAGAACATGTTTTCTAGTTCAAGATAATCAATAATGGTGGCGGCTAAATCTTGGTTATCTTCAACCAGTAACAAGTTTAATTTCATTCTGTGCGCCTTTAGTGTGAATAAGTATGAAAATAGTAGGCTTAATGAAAGAATCAGGGCTTTCATTAAGCCTACTTTTATTTAGAGGCGCTCACTTTAAAAAAGGCGGCATACATGACCGGCACCGCCCCTAACGTTAAGATGGTGCCAATGCCCAATCCAAACGCCAAAACATTCGCCATGCCATAAAAAATAGATTGAGGGTCTAAAATTAAAGGCAATAACCCCATTATAGTGGTGATTGTGGTCATGGCTATGGGCCTTAATCGTGTTAAGCAGGCATTAATAATCGCTTGGTAGTCTTCCGTGCCACTTCTGCGTTCAATATCAATACGGTCTATGAGCACAATGGCATTGTTTATTATGATGCCGGCAAGGCTATAGATCCCCAGTGTGACCATGAAGCCAAATGGTGCATCCATTATGATTAACCCCAGAGCCGTACCAATCATAGACAAGGGGATGGTCAGAATAATTACCAGTGCTCGGCGATAAGAATTGAACTGAATGACCAGCAATACGATCACAATGCAAATGACCATGGGCATACTGGCGCCCATGGCTAGCTGAGCCTCGGCTGATTGGGCAATAACCCCATCGTATTCTATGTGATGATTAACCGGTAAGGCACTGGCAATGGCTTGCACTTTATCTTGCACAATGAGCTGTAAATCTTGGGCGCTCATTGAGGTGCTGGTGGCTAAAACACTGATGGTGCGAAACATATCTTCACGCACAATTTTCGAGTATTGGCTTACGGGGCTCAGGTTGGCCACCTGCATAAGCGGCACAGACAAACCCGTGCTGTTGGAGTGCACGGTTACGGTTCGTAATCGGTCTAAATTAAAGCGCTCTTTTTCATTGGCTTGTAAGACAATGGGAATGATATTGTCATCTTCACGATATTGCGTGGCTTGGGCACCATCAAAAAAACCTTGTAATGCATTAGCAATGTCATTTGATGTCACACCTGCCCGGCGGGCTCGGTATTGATCAACCTTAACCAGTACTTTTACCGTGCGGTTTTCCCAGTCGGTGCGAATGTTTTTTGTGTTTGGAACGTCGTGCAGTACATCCATTATGGCTTGTGCACTTTCATAAATGACATCTTTGTCAGGCCCTTTTACTTGTATTTTTATCACGCTGGAATCAGAAGGGCCGACAAACATGCGCTTAATTCGCCCTGACACATTAGGAAAATTTTCTATTACACCCTTATGAAGCTTCGCCACCATAAGGTCCATGTCGACTTCATTTTTAACATTCACTATCACAAACCCTTTATTGTCAGCAGGGTCCTCCGGGTTCAATGAGCTGACAAAGCGGGGGCCATTAAACCCTGCATAACCAGAAAAACTGTCTATTTCAGGAAAGCGTTTTTCGTCTTTTAACCACGTGAAGATGTCTTTCATTTGCAGGTTAGTGGTGCGGGCAGATGAACCCTTAGGAAGGTCAATATACATCATAACTTGTGCGCGATCTGAGTCTGGGAAAAATTGTTTCGCTACCTTCTCCAACCCTCCTATGGCTATTATAAATAATAAAACCAATGTGCCCATGAAAATCAATTTATGCCCGAGAACCCAATGCAAGAAGGATTCGTATTTTGCATAGAATCGAGCTGTGATACTGGTTTTTTCTGAATCGAGATGTGTTGCTTTTTTATCCACTTTAATAAAAAAATAACACAACACCGGCGTAATACACAGTGCCATAAACCAGCTGGTTAAAAGGGTGATCAGAATTACCAATGAAACCGAGCGGGTAAATTCACCGGCAACATGTTCAGCGAGCATTAGAGGTAAAAAGAAGAGTATGGTGGTGACAGAGGAACTTAATAGGGGCAGGGCCAGTTCTTTTCCTCCTTGGCACATGGCATCGTAGCGCTTAATTCCTAACTCCAAACGACGCTTAAAATCCTCAGCTATGACAATGCCGTTATCCACCAACAAGCCAAGTGCGATAATTAAAGTAGACATGGCCAATTGCTCCAATGCCATGCCAGCGATTTTCATGATGCAAAGAGTGGCCAGCATAACAAACGGCACGATGGAGCCGACAATTAAACCTGTGCGCATGCCTAAGAAAAGAACCACAACGATTAAAACAATGATAAGTGTTTGAAATACATTTTCTGACGTTGCACTAATTCTTCGTGCCACCTGAACAGATTGATCGGTCGCAATGTCTATTTGGTAGCCTATGGGCAGTGTTCTTTGTATGTCGGTCACTTTAAGCTTAATAAGTTTAACAAAATCCAGAACATTAACGTCTTCTAGCATGGCCACCGAAAATAGAAGTGCAGGTTCGCCATTAAAATAGGCTGGCTGATGGGGAGGATCAATGAAGTCTCGCCTTAAGGTGACAATATCTTTAAGGGCAAGGGTGTTTTGTGTGCCGGGTATGGTGATGAGTGTATTAGCAATATCTTCAAGGGAATTGAAATTCCCCGTGGGCTCGATGACTAAATTTCTGGCGCCGGTGTCTATTTGCCCTCCTGGGCTAATAATGTTCTGGGTGCTTAACGCATTAATTAGCTGTGCTTGAGAAATGCCTAGCTGGGCCAGTTTCGCGCTGGGTGCTTCCATGTAAATGCGCTCATCCTGAGTACCAATAATCTCAATTTTTTTGGCGCCTTTAACAGAATACAGTGTGTCACTTACGTGTTTTGCGATGGTGTTTAACTCACTTAAATTAAAACCTTTTCCTGTTAACGCCAGTGTGATGACAGAGACATCGCCAAAGGAGTCATTGACAAAAGGGGTTTGGGTGCCCTGTGGTAAGTTTACGCTAGCCTGATTAACCTTATTACGAAGGTCTTGCCAAATGTTATCAAGATTAAAATAGCGATCATATATTTCCACGTGAATAGTAGATTGACCGGTTTCTGATGTGGAAGTGATCTTTTTTACTTCTGCTACTTTGCGAATTTCTTTTTCTAATGTGCGGGTAATTAATTGTTCAACTCTTTCAGGTGACATACCTGGGTAAGAGGTGCTAACAATGGCCTCCCTAATGGTGACCGTGGGGTCTTCTTGGGCGGGAAGAGTGAAATAGGCCACTACGCCATTTAATAATAGCAGGGCCAAAATCATGAAAACCGATTTACGGTATTCAAATGCTAATTTGGTTAAATTCATTTGGGCCACCGTTAGTTAAAACGTTTAACGTGTTTGTCGAGTAAATTGACGTGCTGGCCATCTCGTAAAAATGGCACGCCAGCGATGGCGATGATGTCCCCGTTTGATATTCCGCTAGAGATGAGCACTTCATTATTAAGGATGTTCTCGACCTTTACCGTGCGTTTATATACGGATTGATCGCTGGCATCATAAACAAATACATAAGCAGATTGATTGGTGCCGGCGCCAATGGCCCCCATGGGAAGACGGTAGATATCACCGTGGTGGCCACTTATGCCAACACCTTGGAAAGTAAAGTCAATCTCGGCGGTCATGCCAGCACGTAAATTGTCTAATTCTGATTCAATTAAAATGGTGACAGGGAAAGCATTGGCCGTTTGTGCGCGACTGCCAATTTCGGTAATGACGCCATGCCCTTTTTTATCAGGAAAAACAGGGAAGTTAATTGAAATGGCCATGCCTTTTGATAAGTCACGAATAAGGCTTTCAGGTACTAATACATTGACTTCTAAACCGTTAATGCCTGCCACTTCAAAAACGGTTTGACCAGCACCCACTTGCATGGACGGCTCCATTAAACGCTTGGTTATTTTTGCGTCATAAGGCGCGTAAATAACGGTGTCTTGTAGGTTTTTGTTGGAAATATCCAGTTGAGATTTTGCTAAGTTCACTGAGCTATTTGCCGATTCATAGGCCATTTGAGCGCTGTCGTAGCCTGATTTTGAAATAAGGCCTTTTTCAGAAAGCTCAGAATAGCGCAAGTATTCATTATGGGCTTCGGCAAGAGCGGACTTAGCCTTGTTTAAATTGGCTTGTGATGATTGTTGGCTCATTTTGAAAAGACGCTTGTCAAGTGTGGCAAGCACCTCTCCTTTTTTTACCTTGTCCCCTAATTTGGCTGAAATGTGTTTTATTTTACCTCCCACCTGAAAACTTAAATCGGTGGATTCAAGTGAGTGTATGGTGCCAGACAGGCGCCTGATTTGATCAAAGCTACTGCTTTTAACCTCTATCCAATCAATGGGGCGAATGGTTTTGTCTTTTTCAATAGTGGTATCTTTACAGCCTGAAATCAGCAACACCAGAAATATGGCGGTTAATGTTGTGCGCATTGGCAACTCCCTAAAACTATTTGGCATTACGACAGAATAATCGGTGGCCAACAGTATGTGCCTTAGGGGGTTAACGTTTGGTTAAGGTGAAAGAGTGCTAAAGACGCAGGGCGTTGGGAGGAATTGAAAGAGCTGAGTAGGCGAAAGAGGGGATATGCTTAAAGCGACACATCAAAGGGATTGGCGTTATTCTGTATTAGATGTGTTTGATAACTTTTTAAATTTCACTAATACTTTTTGGGCCCGTAGCAATTTTTCTTTAATGCTAATGCTGTCAGGGCTGAGTTTTAAAGCCATTAGCCATAGGTCAACGGATTTTAAAATATCCCCTTGCCGATATAGTCTTGCAGCATTTTGGTCTAAGCTTTGCGCGTATTCCTGTCTGAGGTTTTGTGCTTGTTTCAGCGCTTTGTCTACTTGCGCTCCGTGAAAGGGTTCGTGAGATAGAATGTCGTGTACTTTCAATAATTGATCAAAATTTAAGGTGGAGACAGCGGTAGTTAATTGTCTGATTAAATCTTGCTGGCGATGAAGTATAGCTTTGTCATTAATGACGCTGAGGCCTGCATTGATGGCTTGTTTGATTTCGCCTTTACCCAGCTGACGATCAAATTCGATGGCTTTTTCATATGCTAATTGCGCATACTTGTAATCTTTTACACGCAAGGCTTGGGTGGATAATTGCAGCAGCTTTTCAGCTATTTGTTTTTTCTGTTCTTCAAGGTAATGGCTTTGGTTAAACCAATTGAAACGGTCATAATGAATTCGATTTGCCAACGCTTGTTGTCTAAATTGAGTGTCCAATAACTCAGCTTTAATTAAAAAAGACTGGGTGTTGAGTAGGCGCTCTTCATCTTTCTGAGCTAGGTTAATAGCATTTTCTAAGCCAGACAGGGAAACACCCTTAGGTTGGGTTTGTATTAAATGACGTAACGCCCCCCTAGCTTGTCCCCACTCTTGCTGACTGATAAATAAATGAATGGTTTGACTTTGTTGTTTTAGGTGTTGCTTGGCTAGAGACTCAACCATGGCTAGCTGTTGCTGATCAAGTGGTTGTTGAGCGTGAATTTGCTCCATGGCCTTCTGGTAATTGTGCTCTTTAATAAGTTCGGCTGTGTCTTTGTACCAAATTTTTAGAGGTGTGCTGGTGCAACCTGCCATACAAATTAAGCAAAAAAGTGTAAGTTGTTTAAAGCCTTTATACATATTCTTGCATGGCCTTTAGCTCACTTTCTTGCTGCATGAGTAAACGATTAAATTGCGGTGCTAAACCAATCACAGCATAGCCATTAATAGGGTGCTTTTTGCCTTTTACGAGAAAACTTTGACAAGCTTCTGTGACTAATAGTGCCTCGCAGGAAGAATGAAGATATATCTGTTCGCTGATAATGAGCTTATCAGGGCTGGCTAAATCACAAAGTCTTGCTGCCAAATTAACGGTATCACCAGTAATGGTGAACTGCATCCGTTCATGATCGCCAATAGCCCCTGCCAGCATTTCTCCACAATGAAGCCCAAGTCTAAATTGCAACGGCGGTAAGTTTTCTTTTGTGCGTTGTAAATTCAGCGATTCACTTAAACGAATAAATACTTGGGCTGCGCAAATAGCGTTGATTGGGTGCTTTGGGTCGTTCACATGCACCCCAAAGGTTAACATGGCACCGTCGCCAATATAGTTGTCTACGCTGCCCCAGTAAATTTTACTCACTTGGTGGAGCAAGGAATAATATTGGTTGAGGATATGGGCGATTTGTTGAGGGCTTTGTGTTTCGCTGAGCTGTGTGAAGCCGACGATGTCCACAAAAAGAACCGACCCGGTGACAGATTTAAGAGGCTTTTTGGCTTCCTTTAAGTCCGACAATATATCTTTGGCAATGTCTTTTGAAAAAAAGGTGTTGAACTTTCCTTCAATGGATTCTTTATCCCTTAATCCCTTTAACATATGTTTAAAACTTTTAATTAAATCGCCCACTTCGTTATTTTTTATAATAGGCAGATCGGGGTCAAGATCACCTTGTGCGACTAGCTGGGTGATTTCTTGTAATTGCTTTAAAGGCTGGGTGAGTTTTCTGGCAATAAATATACTGCTTAAGATGGCTAGAATACCAATGCCGAAAATAATGAGGGTTAAGGTATTTTGTGTTTTTGCCAAAGACTCGCGAATGATGTTGTGGTCTATTTTTAGCTGTATGAAGCCTGCTGTAATGTCGTGAAACAAAATGTTGGCTTGGTATATTTTGCTAAAAGGGTTTTGAATCAGATGTTTTCCCATGGCTTGGGCTACGGCGTTTTTCTTTTCATCTAATATGGCAATAGAATGAATATTTTCACTGCTGCGTACTAGGTTCTCCAGCATGGCCGATAAGGCTAAATGGTCATCGGCCATTAACATTTCCGCTGCGCTATTGGCTGCTTGCTGAGTAATGGTGTGAGCAAATGTGTCGGTTTGTTTTTGCACTAATTGCTGAAAATTCACTTGCAGGTAGCCCCATAAAACCCCTGAAGCAAGGCACAGCATAACGCTCATGGCCAATAACATTTGCCAAAAAAGTGGAAAGCGGACCTTGTTTAAGGAAAGCCTATTGATAACAGAAATTGAACTGGCCATGCTTCAAGAGTGGGTGTCCATTAATGGTTTGATACGGAATAGGGCATTGTCGAGACAACGCTATTAAACACTGAATTGATCTGGGCATCTATGAAGTATTGCTCAATTAGGCCCAATCGTCTCCGTAGTTGTGCAGCAGTTCTTCACCTTGTTGTATGTCCTTAAGAGCCACCACGGTAAAGTCATCATAATAAGCCACGTTGGCTTGTTTACTGTGGTTAATAAACTTGAGGTCATTTTCAACCTGAAATTTGTCCTGTCCGTCATTCATCCATAAAACATGAAGTCCATCATGGGAGACAGGCTTACCTTGTAAAGTGCCGATTACGGTATCTTGTTGGATGTTTTGGGCGGCAAATAGACCTTTACCATGCAATGGGCTGTCTTTTACAAGCGTGAGAGTTGTGATTGATTGAGTCATGGGTTATTCCTGAGGCTGTTCTTGAATGCCTAACAATGCATTCATTCCCAGCTGTACAAATTTCATCATATCCTGAATGGGTGGGTTTGGCGCAAAATAAGCAAGGGTAACAGGATGGGCCTGTCCAAACAAAATTCTTGCTAAATCACGGGCGCTCAATTGAGAAATCATTTGGCCTTTATCTAAACCAGACTGAATAGTTGGCTCTATGATATCTAGCACTTTATCTTGAAACGCAATGTACTTAGGCCAACTGTCGTCTCTAACAGATGCGCTCCACTCTAACCAAATAGTCACTAAATCTGGGTGTTGCTGCGCCATTTTTAAAAAGCTAAAAGCGTGTTTTTGCAATGTACTAACAGGGTTTTTAAGCGCGCTATCTTGTTGATGATACTCTTTGGCAAAATCCAGAAAAAAGCTTTCTACTGTTTGTAAAACAGCATCCACTAAATCTTCGCGAGTATTAAAATAATTAAAGACAGTGGGCACCGACACGCCACTGGCTTCGGCCACATCAGCATGGGCGGCACGGCCAATGCCTCGCTTGGCAAAGACGTTTACAGCAGCCTCCAGCAGCTGCTGCCTACGTTGTTCAGGGTTTAAACGGGTACGTGAAGTCATGAATGGGTTAAGATCCTAACTTTTCATCGCCTTGGCGGTAGGCCCCAGGGGTCATGCCTGTCCATTTTTTAAATGCTCGGTGGAAAGTACTGGGTTCGGAGAATCCTAGCTTTTCAGCAACGCCTTGAATGCTTAAGTCGCCTTGTTCCAGATAATACAAGGCGGTATCACGGCGCATCTGATCTTTTAATTCCTGGTAGGTTAACCCTTCCTCTTTTAAACGGCGACGTAGGGTTTGCGGGCTTGTGTAAAGGGCGTTGGCAACCGTATCAAAGTTGGGCATATCAAGTGATAAATCATCACCAATTATGGCTCTGATTTGGGCCACTAAACTGTTTCCTTCATCGGGTTTGGCCAGCAAGTCGGCAGGGCTGTGCTTTAAGAAATTGCGTAACGTGGTTTCATTTTGAACAATTTTTTCTGATAAAAATTTAACCGGAAAACGAAGGCCTGTGTAGCTGCCATCAAAATGGAAGTCGCAGCTAAAAAGACGTTTATATTCGGTGTGTGATTCTGGCTCTGGGTAACGGAAACTGGCCTCTACTAAATTTATTCGACGCCCAATTAGCCAACTGCCAAAGCGGTGCCATATCACCAGGATGCTTTCGATTAAGAATCGGTCTGGGTCATTGAGATGCTCTTCATCGACGATAATGGTGGCAAATTGATCATCTACCACTAATTTTATCTCGGCTAAATCTAAGAAAAGTGCATAAAAACGAAAGGCCCGTCGAAAAGCTTTTTCTAGGTTAGGACAATGAATAACCGAATGACACATCATGGCAAATGAACCGAGTGGGCTAGGTTGTTTACCAAGCCCTGCATATTCGTCTTGCATTTCATGCCAGATATTTTGCACCAGTTGGGTGTATTGACGAGCAGTGACCCGCGACATGGGCTCATGCAGTACTTCTTCTAATATGCCAGAGCGAGCGAGCAGCCCTTTTAAATCCATTCCTTTCTCTTTAGGCCCGCGCAAGGCAGCCATTACATAATGGTAAGGAATTGAAAACTCTAATATATCCATGGGTATATTTAACCTATTAGCCTGACCGAATTAATGTGGCTTATAACCTGAAAGCATACACAAATGGAGACTTTTCTGCAGCAGCTATTGGCCGCTGGGTTTAGCTGGGTATAAATTAATCTGTTTTGTAGTGTACTGGTAATCACCTAAATAGAGATTTACCTAGGTTGTGGAATATTGATAATGCTTTTTATACCGTTATCTAAATGGGCGGGTATAGTTCTCAAAAATTGTATGCAAGAGGGTCGTGGGCCTCTTGATTGATAATCTCAGTTATAAAGAGTTATTGTGTAATTGATTAAGCTGGGTGCTAGTGACAACCTAGTTTTTTGCTTTAGGTTTGAAATTTAATGCCCGTTCGTCAACTTTATCAGCATCAACGAGTTCAAGGGGTCAAAGTCGGTCGCTTTAACCAAGGGATTAACACGCAATTTATTGTTTATCGAATGGGCAGTACGGTTATTGATGCTGGACCGAGTAATCAATGGCGACACGTGGCGAAGTTTTTAAAAAAAGAGCCAGTTAAACAATTGCTGCTCACTCATCATCATGAAGATCACAGTGGTAATGCGCAACGGATTGCAAAACTGTTTTCAATTACGCCTAAGGCCCCAAAGCTAGCACAAGCCAAGTTAGCAACAGGATACCCCACACCATTATTGCAAAAAATAGTGTGGGGAAGCCCGCGCCCTGTTTACACTCGCAACTTAGCCGACACTGAATTTTTGGAAGACGCCACAAAGGTTATTCCAGTACATACCCCAGGGCATGCTAAAGATTTAACCTGTTTCCATGTGCCTAGCGAGGGTTATTTTTTTAGTGGTGATTTGTATATCGCCAAAACCATTAAAATGTTGCGTAAAGATGAGGACTTAATCGAGCTAATAAACAGCTTGAGAAAAGTTCAACAATTAGACTTTACAACGTTGTTTTGCCCCCATGGGGGCATCATTCAAGATGGCAAGCAAGCCTTACAGCTGAAACTTAATAATATTTTACAGTTGTGCAGTGAAGTGAAAGAGCTGGCAGAAAAAGGCTGGCCGATTGATCAAATTGCTCAATATTTATTAGGGCCAGAAGACGCTACGGCAAAACTCACTAATGGTAATTTCTCGAAAACAAACCTGATTAAGCAGTGTGCCTTAATGAACCTTTAAAAATTACTTAAATCCTCACCAGTGAGATAGGTCGATATCTCACTGGTTTTAAAATAGGTTTTAAATGGCTTGTGGCTTTAAAAACTTTAAAGTCATGCGATCACTTTCACCAATGGCTTTATATTTTTTAATGTTGCTTTCACCTTTTATTCTAAGGGTGGGCGGTAACGTCCATACCCCGTTGGGATGAGACTTTGTGTCCAGTTTGTTTGCATTAATTTCTGATGATTCTAATAAAACAAAGCCTGCTTGTTTGGCCAGCTTGATCACATACCAACTGCTTACGTAGCCGGAATCGACCATTTGTTGAAGGTTAAAGCTATCAGGAGCTCGATGTTCAACCACACCTAATATGCCACCTGGCTTGAGGGCTTTGAAAAAGGCATCAAACGCCACTTGTTCACTGTCATTGCGCATCCAATTATGAACATTTCGGAAGGTAAGTACTCTGTCAGCAGAAGATGGATCGGCAATATTAAGGCTTTTAGGCGGTTCAAAGTCCTTTAAAGTTAAATTTTTATAATGGTCTTTTTGCAGGCTAATTTTATCTTCAAATTGCTGCCTTGAGCGGCGAAAGAAATTAACGTTCGAATCTTTTGGAAAGTGCGCAGCGATCAATTGACCTTTGCCGTTCATTTTTTCGGCAAGCACCTCAGTGTACCAGCCGCCTCCAGGCCAAATTTCCACCACAGTTTGTTCAGGCTGAATATCAAAAAAGGTTAGGGTTTGAGCGGGATGTCGGTACTGATCTCTTTGCATATTATTGGCTGATCTGTGTTCATTGGCCATGGCAAAGAGTGAGGTGAATACTAAAATAAAAGCTAAAGTTGTTTTGCCCATCATGCATTCCAAATTTCAAATTAGCATCTAGTATAGAGTAAATGCACAAAGGGCACATTGGGCATTTTTGTCTAGTTTAATGTGAGTGGATTTGAGATTGCTTTGGGTCAGATTCTGCTTTCTGAACTTCTTTATTGTTCCCAGTTATATGTTGTTGATCTTTGGCCCTGGCAAAGCTGCACCTTTTGACATAACTGAAAGCGGGCAGATAAATGGTGGCCTATTTAAGGTATGGAGGTGCGTTAGGTGAAAAATGAGGCTGGAATGTGACTTTTCGACATGCTCTGACGAAGCGTATTTCTAAGCTGGTGATGGACGGGGAGATAAATTCAGTATGCCTGACGCACCCAGACTGGATTGAGTTAAGACTTTAAGAATATTATCCGCCGTTGTCAGTCAATAAATACAGTGTGGTCAGAAAAAAATCTTGGCGCACAGGGGCTGGCACAGGGTTTTATAGGAATTTTTTTGCAGTTTAATCCTATAGACTTGTGAGCCCTACGCATTTTCTGGTACTTTCTATCCAAAAATAATAAACATTCTCCTTTTTATAGGTTGTCTTAATGAGAGATGGCAGCATTTTATTGCGTCTAGTTCATGAAGCCATGTTGCAAATGGATATTGATGCCAACAGCATTTATAGACGTTGTGGCGTGACCCTTTCTTTAACCGAAAACAAGCAGGCACGCCTTCAGCACGAAGCCAACCGAGCTTTCTGGCAAGCTGCAGAAGAGGTTACTCAAGATCCATACATAGGCTTACATGTGGCAGAGTACATTCCTTTGTATAAGGGACATGTGCTTGAGTACTTGTTTTTAAGCAGTCCCTCGTTTGGTGAGGGTTTAAAGCGCGCATTGAGCTATCAGCGTTTAATTACCGATGTGGCTCAATCGTATTTGCAGGTTAACGATAACGAAGCCTGTTTAGTGCTGGACACTAAAATGGGTAAAGACTTAAGCAAACACTTTAATGAATGCAGCATAGTGGGCATGATTAAGTTTTTTAAAAGCTTAACCGATGATCAGTTTACTCCCCTTTATGTGGATTTTTTATACGAAGAACCCGCTGACTTAACAGATTATAGCCGTATCTTTAACTGCGAATTACGTTTTAATCAGCCACGAAATGCCATTAGTTTTGATTCCGATGTGTTAAATGTTAAATCCCCCCATGCAGAGCCTGAGCTATTGAGGCTGCATGAAAAAGTAGCAGAACAGCACTTGGCCAAGCTAGAACAAGAAGACATGGTGTATGAAGTGAAGCGGGTGGTGGGGGAGTTACTGGAGAATCAAGACGTTAGCCTTGATTTGGTTGCAGGGAAATTAAATCTTACCCCAAGAGCGTTGCGTTCTACTTTAACCTTAGCCGACACCAGCTTTAATCAAATACTAAGCGAGTATCGCTGTTTGTTGGCCAAAAGGCTTTTGGTGCGCACACAGGAATCGGTTGAGGAAATCGTTTACTTAACGGGCTTCTCAGAACCCAGTACATTTTATCGTGCTTTTAAACGGTGGACCGATATGACGCCCATCGAATACCGTAAACTTAAAAAAGGCAGCCGCGACTAACCTCGTCTTCTTCATAATTTGAGCCATCACCCCCTTTGGTGAATGGCTTATATCAGTTGATCCTTCCCTACGCTGTATTTTTTAATTTCTCTTATATGGCTTTTATTTAATATTTAATTGTCATTTCAGCCAATGCATCCATGGGGTGCTTATTTATGCTGCCAGCGGTATTTGGCCAAGACCTCGATTGGGCCTGTATTTCTATTTAATGTGTAAAACCGATGACACCCAAGACAGCAGGGTGAGTTGCATTTAAAGCCATGAGAGCCATAGATTATGCTAGCTTATAAAGCGCCGTTAACCGATATGAAATTTTTAATTAACGATGTATTTGATTTTCAAAGTCATTATCAATCGTTACGAGGGGGAGAGGAGGCGTCTTCTGAAATGGTCGATGCCATTCTAGAGCATTGTGCCAAATTTTGTGAAAGTGAACTATCGCCTTTAAATCAATCAGGTGACGAACAAGGCTGTCACTTTGAAAATAGACAAGTCACCACACCAGATGGTTGGAAGGGCGCTTACGATCAGTATATTGAAGGGGGTTGGCAAGGACTGTCTTTTCCAACTGAGTTTGGTGGGCAAGGTTTACCCTTATCGTTAGGGGTTTTTAAATCAGAAATGATTGGAACGGCCAATTGGAGTTGGGGCATGTATCCAGGTTTATCTCAAGGGGCTATGAATACCATTTTAATGCACGGTGATGACAAGCAAAAAGATTGCTTTATGCCGCCTATGGTGGAAGGTCGTTGGGCAGGCACCATGTGTTTAACTGAGCCGCAATGCGGTACAGATTTAGGTCAGGTAAAAACTCGCGCAGAACTAAACAGTGATGGCAGTTATAAAATAACCGGCACCAAAATATTTATCTCATCTGGTGAGCACGATATGACTGAGAATATTATTCATATTGTGCTTGCACGACTGCCCGGGGCTCCAGCGGGCACCAATGGCATTTCATTATTCATTGTCCCCAAAGTGAATATTAATGACAGTGGGGAATTATTAGAAAGAAACACGGTTTATTGTGACTCCATAGAAAAGAAAATGGGCATCCATGGTTCTTCAACCTGTGTTATGAACTTTGAAGAGGCCAAAGGTTTTTTAATTGGTGAACAAAATAAAGGCTTGCATTGTATGTTTACCTTTATGAATACCGCCCGAATAGGTACTTCTATTCAAGGCATTGGTTCTTGTGAGTTGGCTTATCAAGGCAGTGTGCCTTACGCAAAAGACCGTTTGTCTATGCGTTCGTTAACAGGCACTAAGCAACCTGATAGTGTGGCTGATTCGCTTATTGTTCACCCTGATGTACGACGCATGTTGTTAACCCAAAAGGCGTTTGCTGAAGGAGGCCGAGCCATGTTGTACTTTGCTTGCCAAATAGCCGATAAAATGATGGATTGCCATGCCAAAGGAGACACGCAGGCTTATGATGAATACGATGACGAATTGGGTTTTTTAACGCCCATTTTAAAAGCTTTTTTAACGGAAGCAGGCAGTGAATCGGCTAATTTAGGCATGCAAGTTTATGGCGGTCATGGTTTTATTAAAGAATGGGGTATGGAGCAGATTGTAAGAGATGCACGCATTTCAACGCTATACGAAGGCACCACTGGCGTGCAGGCACTTGATTTATTAGGACGCAAAGTATTACTGGGAAAATTAAAAACCTTTAAGGCCTTTGTGGCTCAAATTAAGCAGTTTATTAAAGAGCATAAAAACAAAAAGGAAATGAAGCCGTTTATAAAAGTGCTTAAAAAACAAGTGCGCCAGTGGCAATGGAACACCATAAAAATAGCGTATAAAGCCAACAAAAATCGTGACATGGTGGGTTCGGCTTCGGTTGATTATTTAATGTACAGTGGTTATATCGTCATGGCCTATTTTTGGGCGAAGATGGCTGATGCTGCGCATACCAAAATAAAAGCTGAGAAAGGCCTAACACCTTTTTATGCATCTAAAATTCAAACAGCTGAATTTTATTATGAGCGCATTTTGCCACGTACATTGTCCTTACAGGCCACCATGCAAAAAAGCCCTGAATCACTTATGCAAATGCCAGAAGAAGGCTTTACCAATAGTTAACTTCAGTGTTACTGATCTTTACAGCCATTTTCTATTAGAATAAATGGCTGTAAAAGCTCATAGGCTAGCAACAAAATTGATGAATAAAAATATCTGTGTTTAAGCGAGCTATACTTAAGGACACCTCTACTAATTAGAGGTGCCCTTAAAGTACTTGGCTGAATTACCCAGGTATTGGAGGTTCTTATGAGCACTATTAATCGTGTAGAGGAATATCTAACTGATCAAAGCATTCAGTATGACGTGGTTCATCATGCTTAAAGTGATAGCTCGTTGAATTCGGCTCGGCTTGCAAAAATATCCCCATGAAATTAGCCAAAGCAGTGGTGCTTGAAGATCATGAAGGGCGCCGAATGATGGCACTGCTGCCTAGCACCCATAAAATAAGTTTCCATAAATTAACCGATGAGCTTAATCGGGATTTTCACCTTTTAACTGAAAAACAACTTACTCCGTTGTTCGATGACTGCGCGCTGGGCGCGATCCCTGCGGTGAGTCACGCATATCAAATGGACACCATTTATGATGACTTATTAATTGAGCAAAGAGATGTTTTTTTAGAGGCAGGGGATCACTTTTCTCTTATTCATTTAAAGCATCAAGAATTTAGAAAATTGGTTAAAGATTGTCGCCATGGAGGGTTTAGCGGGGAAGTATTTCATTGATGTGCTAAAGGGCCATCATCAATTCTTACAAGCCTATGGCAAGTGGGTGCGCTAAATTGCCTTATTAACAAATGAATCAATAAGGTTTGCTTAATGCGCTTTTCAGAAGACTCGATGGATACTCTAACTTGTATAGATGGCTTGCAGCTGGATATCCATACGTGGCAGCCTATTTCTCCTAAAGGTGTCATCTTGGCAATACATGGTGGTCTTGCCCACGGGGGGGACTTTGTTACGCCCGCGTTATATTTTAAAGAACAAGGGTACGCCACCGTCAGTTATGATTTGCGTGGTCATAATAAACAAAAAAAAGTGTATATAGAAAAATTTGAGCACTTATTAGAAGACACTTTATTATTTTTACAGTGGGTTAAAAAAGCGTATCCTGGGTTACCTATTTTTATTATGGGGCATTCAGTAGGAGGCTTGTTGGCAACCTATTTAGGTTTGGGTATGTTTAAAAACGATGAAGATATTTTAGGGTATATTATTTCCTCGCCATTCTACGTGAACGCCACGCCTATTCCGAAAGTCATGCAAAATTTATCCAGTGTTTTGTCTAAAATAGCACCAAAAATGTCGGTGCCATTAGACGATGTGATGGACTACTTAACCCATGATGAAACCATCACCATGCGTCATCGCCAAGATGAAAAAGATTTTACTCGGGCTCAGCAGTGTTCGGTTCGCTTTGCTAAAGAGCTTCAGGTTGCCCAGTCAGGTTTGCCAAGCAAGATGAAAAACTGGAATGCACCCTTGTTTGCGGTGGTGGCAGGGGATGACAAATTGGCCGACACACAAGGCACAAGGGCTCTGCTAGATGAGGTTGATCAAAACCTTTTAACCTATCAGTATCACGAAAAAAACTATCATGAAAATTTTAATGAGCTGAACCGTGAAGACATCTTTCGTGATATACAAAATTGGATGAACACGTTAGAAAAGCAAGCCAAGGGTGTTGATCGAGCTATTTAATAACAGGCTTGAAATACCTATTTAAGCAAAGATGCCTCACTTGGCTTTCAAGCCTGTGAGGCATCTTTGCTTATGCTGCACTAGATTTCTTTCTCTTTGGGTTCCTTTTAGCACTGCTTTTTTTACGAAAACTCTTCTTTTTAAATGGGTTGTGATCACTTTTAATGCCTTGCAGGGCAGTGGGGATGTGTTCTTTTGCCTGTGTTAATAGCTTAAATAAATGCCCGTTTAATGGATTCATAAACCCTTGATAATTTAACTTCTTATCACTAATGGCATCTAACTGCTGCTCCCATTGCGCGGTCATGTCAGGGGTGATGGCCGATTCCGGTAGGCTGCTAATCAGCGCAACCCCCACAGGTGTTGCGTGGATTTGTTTGCCTGATCGGCTTAAAAATTTTCGGGTGAAAAGTAACTCTATAATGCTTGCACGGGTGGCTTCTGTTCCTAAGCCATCGGTTTCTTTGAGTGTCTTTTTTATGTCTTTATTTTTTACAAAGCGGGATATGCCGGTCATGGCGGCTAATAGTGTGGCGTCAGTGAAGTGCTCAGGTGCTTGTGTTTGTTTGTCTGAAATAACCGCTTCTTGGCAAAGCCATGTTTCACCTACGCTAATGGAAGGCAATGTTATAGGGGCTGAGCTTTTATCTTCTTTGAAAAATATTTTCCAACCCACATTGTTAGGTATTTTAGTTTGGGTTTTAAATAGTCCGCCCGCAATATTGGCTTCTAGGCTTGTTTCACAAAACTCATAAGCCGGATAAAACTGTAAAATGTATTGCTTGGCAATGTGGCTGTAAATTTGCAGTTCTGCTTTGGTTAATTGCGCTGTGGCCATGGTCTTTTGAGTGGGAATTATAGCATGGTGAGCCCCCACTTTTTTATCGCTCCATGCTTTGCTTTTAAGCGTTACTTGAGCGTGATCAACAGGATTGCTAAGGTCCTGACAGTTTTGTTTTATGGCCCCTAGCACTTTTTGAGATTCGTTAAAGTGCTGTTCTGGCAAATATCGACAGTCAGACCTTGGGTAGGTTATTAATTTGTGACGTTCATAAAGGGATTGGCAGGTGTCTAACACCAGTTTGGCGTTCATGCCAAATTTTTTTGCCGCTTCAATTTGTAAGGTAGATAAATTAAAAGGCAAAGGTGCATTTTGCTTTTTATCTTTTTTGTTTACCTGGGTTATTTGAGCGGCCTGCCCGGTGACTCTGGCACAAACATTTTCGGCCAGTGGGCGGTGTAATAATCGGCCTTCTTCATCTTGATAAGGCTCACATGCGGCACTGGGTTGCCATTTAAGGCTAATGTATGGGGCAGGTTGGGTGGCGTCTTTAATGATGTGGGCATGCACCTCATAAAAGTCACGGCTTTTGAAGTTTTCTATTTCTTGTTGACGTTTAACCACCAGTCCGAGTAAAGGCGTTTGCACTCGGCCCACCGATAAAACCCCTTTATAGCCAGCCTTTCCCCCTTGAATGGTATAGGCTCGTGTCATATTCATGCCGTATAGCCAGTCAGCTCTAGAGCGGCATAGGGCAGAAACACACAAGGGAATGAATTCCTTATTACTGCGTAATTGTTGAAGGGCTTTTGTGACAGCTGGGGTGTTTAAATCACTAATTAATAATCGCTCAACCGTGTCTTTTTTAGGGCCTTTAACCCCTAAATAGCCGATCACTTCATCTACTAGTAATTGCCCTTCGCGATCAGGATCGCCAGCATGAACTAGGGTGGTGGCTTGTTTAACGAGCTTTCGCAAAACACTGAGCTGTTGGCGGGTCTTACTTTTGGGGGTTAATTGCCATTGTTCGGGCACGATGGGCAGGTGTTCGAGTTTCCAGGACTTAAACGCACTGTCATAAGCATCGGGTTCGGCTTGTTCTAAAAGATGACCAATGCACCAACTGACCACATCACCGTTACCCACCTCAATGAATCCTGGTTGCTTATTGTGGGGTTTAGGCAGTGCCGCGGCGATGGCACGGCCTAAACTGGGCTTTTCGGCAATATAAAGCTTCATTATTACAAACCCTTCAAAACCTACTTATTTGGTTATTGGTCTAGTGGATGACTTTTGCAGAGCTGTGATCCAGAAGATGGGCAGGCCTACATATATTTACTGTATATTTAAACAGGTGTTAATTCAAGTCAGCCTAGCGTTTATAAGGGGAATTTCAAGCTGCCAAGTAAATGAACTGTGTTAATATGCTTGACCAAATTTTTAAGACTTAAGTTCATGCCAGTTACCCATTTTATAACCCACCAAGTACACAAAGATGCCGATAAGCCAGCTGCAACATTGAGCTTTTGTGAAAATGAAGCCTTAGTTGAAGACTATGGCCAACGGGTAATGGGGCAACTTAAAGGTATCTTCATACAAAGATCAGGCAAGCGCTATGGGCGTTTCAGTCCCGAAGTGACGCAATTTAAAGCACTAACCCTTGATTGGTTAAGAGATAAGCAAAACTTTTTATCCTGGTCTAAGAAAATTTGTCATATATTTGCCGATAAAATGGACAGTACTACCTTAGAGACCCAAGGGTATTTAGCCTTTATATTTGAAGAACTGGTGGATGGCGACAGGCTGTATGTGTTTCATTTGCGTGAAAAAAGTAACGTGGCATTAAACAGTGAAATGGAGCTAACCGAGACGCGATTTATTGATTTCTCTAACACGGGCTTTGCGCTAAGTGTAGATACCACCGCCTTATTAGGAAATGCTCAAGGAGAGTACCTTACCTTTAGTTTTGGCCGTGGCGATAAAGCGGTGCAAAAATTATTTTGTGAAGTCACAGGCTTCAGTGACACATTGGATACAGAGCAAGAAACTCAAGAGTTTTTGCAAATCGTAGAAGAATACACCGCCACAATGCCCACCGAGCAAGCTAATGAAACCCGCGCCAGTATCGTCGATTATTGTGTTGAGCAAGATAAGCACGGTGAGGCGGTTGAATTTAAAATATTGTCTAGCCAATTAAATGATCAAGCACCTGAAAAGTTTGAAGAGTTCATTGTTCAAAAACGTCAGGAGAATCGCATTAACACAGCCATTAGCGAAGCCGATCAAGAAGGTGAGCAAACCGAAAAGGCAGCTAAAACTGAATTCATACCTGATCGAAAAAGTTTAAAAAATTATATTCGTTACAGTGGCAAGAATAAAGATCTCACGTTAAGCTTTGCTGCCACGGCTTTAGGGGGCGATATCAGCTTTGACGCAAGCGCCAGTGCATTAACCATTACTAATTTGCCTTCGCGTTTATTGAAACAGTTAAAAGCTCAGGCCAGCGCCGACTAATTTTCAAGCACCTCAACGACACGCTAGCGGTGCAGTCAAGCAATATATAATTACATAGCCAATGTTAAGGATAACAATAATGACGAAAAGGATTTTATCTTGGGGCTTTTTGCTTCTTTTTATGTCTGGCGATCAACTAATGGCGGCTGTGCCCAAAAGTTACGATGACAAAAAGCAAGCCTACCAACACGCCATAGACAGTAATGATGTTGATGTACTAAACGAATTTATTGAAGAATATAAGCAAACAGGTTGGGATAAAAGTGCGCTTTGGCATCGCGATAAGCTTCTAGTGGAAGATGCTAAAAAAAATGGCAGCGTAGGGGCTATTAATACCTTTCTAGACTCCCATTCTGATAGTGCTTGGTACAATCATGCGGTTCACTTTCGCGATAAATCAGCCTATCGGCAGGCCAAGCTCATTAATACTCTTGAAGTGTATGATGACTTTTTACTTAAATACCCAAATAGTCAATGGCAGGAAAAAGTTGAGAAGCGTAGAGCGCGATTATTGAATTCAACTAACAATACGTTGAAAAAAATCCCCTATCAAAAAAATAGTGCAAAAAAGTCCCATTATGCTGAAGGCGATCCAGAGCGCCTTTCTGTCATTGAATTGGATAAACCCGAATCGGCTGAAGTCAGACGAAACCAAGCGGCGCTGGCTATTTATGATGATATCCGGCAACAACAAAATAAAGAAAAACAAGCCAAGCAAAAGAAAAAAGAGAAGCGCCTCGCTTTAAAGCGTTACTGTCATAAGGTTAAAGATCAACTAAGACGAATGGATGAAGGACGGCGCTGGTATCGTTTAAACGATGAAGGGGAGCGCACTTTTTTAAGTGATACGCAAATTGATGAAGCACGGCAGAAAATAATTGATAAAAATGATAAAAAGTGTGGATTAAAAGCCGGTTAAATTTTCGGTGCTGTAATTGCTTTAAATGCAGCCTTTTAAAAGGCTACATTTAATTACCTTAAAAAGCTTAGTAGCGGTAACCCAAGTTTAAACGGTACACCATAGGGTCCAAATCATAATCAACCGTTAAGTCAGGCTGACCTTCGCCAGTTAGAGTTGCGGTACTGCCAATTTGTGCGTACATGGCAGATGCATTAATAAATATATTTTGATCTACTTTATAATCAATGCCCACTTGTGCGGTTAGCCCAGTTGAATTATCAAGGGACAACGAGTCATAACCTAGCCCTTCTGCACCAGCATTAGTCTCTTCATCAAAAAACACCGTGAAGTTCAAACCTATCCCAGCGTAAGGCTGAATGGCACTGGTACTGTCTAAAAAATAATACTGGGCAGTAACCGTGGGTGGAAGCTGCTTAGTTTCCCCGATAGTAGCGCCATCTAATGTACCGCCTTTAGCTTTAATGTCATGGGTAAAAGGTGATGCTGCTAATATTTCAATGCCCCAGTTTTTGTCAATCATGTAGGTGCTAGATAAACCCAATTGGGTATTGTCATTGGCGCTTACCGCTTCATCTGGTGCTTGATCAATATTGTCACTTTTTGAATCAGGGTTAACAGAGGCGCTGCCCACGCGCATTAAAATATCACCGGCTTCATAAGCTTGAGAAATCCCTGATACTGCCAATAAAGATGCGCCTAAAATAATGGCTGGAGTGTTTAATTTTTTTAACATGTGTCTCTCCTTGAATTTGAGACCATGGTAATTAAACGCATTTTTTGTAAGGTGATTTAAATCAACTTTTTGTAGGTAAAAAAAGTTAATCCCTAATTGTTTTGTTAGCTTAATTAAAGCTGATTTAGAACAGTATTTTTAGCTGAGATTTGAGGTAGGAAGGAAAGTTGCTTGAAAGGTTTTAAGCAATATTAAAAGAGCAGGGTGTGGTTTCCTGCTCGTGGTATTGAGTTAGCGAATGGCCAGCATTAATGTTTGCTTGGCTAATTCATCTATACTTAAATTGCCATCTGGGCGAAACCAAGTGGCCGACCAGCTAATGGCGCCAGCTAATAAACGTCTTAAAATAAATTCGTCATGTTGAATGGTGCCGTTTTGAATGCCTTCGCGTATAACCCTAAACCAAAGCGCTTCGTAATCATCGCGTAGTTTTAAAATGTACTTTTGGTTCTCTTCATTTAAGCTGCGCCACTCTGATACCAATACGCTCATGGCTTCGCCTGTATCCAAATGCACGCTGTCCAGCTCGCAACGAATTAACGCCAAAAGTTGGTGCTTAGGGTCCGGCTGCTGAATTAGGGCTTTGTTCATTCTGCCAATATTCACCACGATGGTTTCTTCCATTACCCCCAATAAAATATCTTCTTTGCTCTTAAAGTGATGAAACAAACTGCCTGACTGAATGCCCACGGCTTTAGCCAGTTCTCGTACAGTGGTGCGCTCATAACCTTTACTCTTAAATAAATGAGCAGCCTCGTACATCAAACGGCCTTTCGCGCTTTGCGGGTCAGTGATCTTTCCCTGTTTAACTAACTCACTGATCACAGCGTCTGCCATGGTTTGTGTCATATGTGTGCCTTTGCCCTGAACTATTTTGCCATTATTTCTGAAACATTTGCTATTGTAAACCAAGCGCTTGCTTGGTAGTGTGTTTGTTATCAATAAAAAAGTAGCTTTGCCGGTGTTTTGAGCAAAGAGATGCGTATAAAAATGGTTATTAAGAGGTTTTCATGAGCTATAACAGCGTGTTCAAACAGGACTTATTTGCGGGTCAAACCATGATAGTGACTGGTGGTGGCAGTGGTATTGGCCGTTGTTGCGCGCATGAATTAAGCCACCTTGGGGCACATGTGGTGCTTATCGGTCGAAGCCAAGACAAATTAGAAACCGTACAGGCTGAAATAATAGAAGATGGCGGCCGTGCCGATTTCTTTACCTGTGATATTCGAGAAGAAGAATCAGTTAAAAATACTGTAGCCGCCATTGTTAAAAAACACGGCGTGGTACACGGCTTATTAAATAACGCAGGGGGCCAGTATCCCGCGCCTCTGTCGGCCATTAACCAAAAAGGCTTTGAGACCGTGGTGCGCACCAATCTTGTTGGAGGCTTTTTGTTTGCTCGAGAGGTGTACACCCAATGCATGATTAAAAGCGGTGGCAGCATCGTGAATATCATTGCCGATATGTGGGGCGGAATGCCGGGCATGGGTCATTCAGGTGCGGCACGAGCGGGCATGGAGAACTTCACCAAAACCGCGTCATTTGAATGGGGACAATCGGGTGTGCGCGTAAACGCCATTGCGCCGGGGTGGATTATTTCAAGCGGCATGGACACCTACGATGGTGCCGCAAAAGCCATGCTGCCCATGTTAAAAGAAGCGGTGCCTCTTAAGCGTATGGGTACCGAATCAGAGGTCAGTGGCGCGGTGAGCTTCTTACTAAGCGAAGCAGCTGCTTTTGTAAGTGGGGCCACGTTACGCATTGATGGTGCTGCTTCACAAGGCAATCGCATGTGGCCATTGCCTAAAGCGAAAAACAACGAAGCTTATAATGGTTTTCACCGTGCGGTGACACCTGAAATATTTAAAGAGAAAGAAAAAGACGAGCAGGGAGCTTAATTATTATGCCTACTTTAGATTCTCAAATAGATACTCATGGCGATACCTTTCAAGCCAACACGGAGTTTATGCAAGCGGCCATAAATGAATTTCGTGAAATTGAAGATAAGGTGGTTGCTAAAGAATTAGCCGCCAAAGAAAAATTTGTTAAACGCAAAAAGCTGCTGCCTCGTGAGCGTTTAAATCGCTTACTTGATGCCGGTACCCCTTTCTTAGAATTAATGCCACTAGCCGGCTATAAAATGCACGATGATAAAGACGGCAGCGGTGCGGGTGGCGGCATCATAGCAGGCATAGGGTATGTGGAGGGTGTACGTACTATGGTGTCGGTGAACAACTGCGCCATTAAAGGGGGCACCATTTCACCTGCGGGCCTTGAAAAATCATTGCGTCTTCAAGAGATCGCGCAAGAAAACAAACTGCCCATGATGAGCCTTTCAGAAAGTGGCGGTGCTAATTTAAATTATGCCACCGACGTGTTTGTAAAAGGCGCAAAGGCTTTTGCCACTCAGGCTCGTATGTCGGCCATGGGCTTGCCACAAATTACGGTAGTGCATGGTAGTGCCACAGCAGGGGGGGCTTATCAGCCAGGTCTATCCGATTGGGTTGTGCTGGTGCGCGGTAAGGCCACTATGTATTTAGCAGGCCCACCATTATTAAAAGCCGCCACCGGTGAAATTGCCACCGATGAAGAATTAGGCGGCGCTGAAATGCACGCTCAAGTGGCCGGTACCGCAGAATACCTAGCCGAAGATGACAGCGACGGTATTCGTATTGCCCGTGAAATTATGAAAAGCATTCCATGGAATGACCAACTAACGGATTCATCTGTTTTAAATGCAAAGCTGTATGCCGAACCTAAGTTCTCGGTGGATGAACTGATTGGGGTAGTGCCTGCCGACAGTAAGCAGCCTTACGATGTGCGTGAAATTTTAGCCCGCATTAGTGACGGTTCTGAATTTTTAGATTTTAAGAATGAATTTGATGCACAAACGGTCTGTGGCCGCATCAAAATAGAAGGCCATGCAGTGGGCATCATTGGTAACAATGGCCCCATCACAGCATCAGGTGCTGCCAAGGCCGCACAATTTATTCAGCTGTGTGAACAAAGCAATACGCCTTTGTTGTTCATCCATAACACCACAGGCTTCATGGTGGGTACGCAAAGCGAGCAAGACGGTGTTATCAAGCACGGCTCAAAAATGATTCAAGCAGTGGCAAACGCGACGGTGCCTAAAATTAGTATTAATGTGGGCGGCTCGTACGGGGCAGGTAACTACGCCATGTGTGGCCGTGGTTTAGACCCGACCTTTATTTTTGCATGGCCAAACAGTAAAACCGCCGTAATGGGTGGGCCTCAAGCCGGCAAGGTACTGCGTATTGTCACCGAAATGAAGCAAACTAAAATGGGCATGACACCTGACCCTAAAATGCTGGATGCCATTGAACAGGCAACAGCGCAAAAACTTGATGCGGGTTCTACTAGCTTGTTTGGTACGGCGCGTATTTGGGATGACGGGATTATTGACCCAAGAGATACCCGTCGAGTACTGGGTTACTGCTTAAGTATTTGCAATGAAGCAAAAGCACGAAACTTGCAAAGCAGTACCTTTGGTGTGGCCCGTCTGTAACGGCCACTGTTTTATTGTTATTAAAATTAGTTGTTATTAATATTTTTAAATTAGGGATTCAAAATGATCATCACACCAGAACATGACGCAATTTTTAACACCGTTAAAAACTTCATTCAAAAAGAAATAAACCCACATGCAGCCGAGTGGGAAAAAGCCGGTATTTACCCAGCCCATGAAGTATTCAAAAAAATGGGTGACCTAGGCATGCTGGGCATTAACAAAGAAGAAAAGTACGGCGGCTTGGGTTTAGATTACTCCTACAATATGTACGCAGCTGAAGCGCTGGGTTATTCAACAACCGGCGGTGTTACGTTATCTATTGGTGTGCAAACCGATATGGCCACACCTGCCATTGCCAAGTTTGGTAGCACAGAATTAAAAGAACAATTTTTAGCCCCAGCCATTGCCGGTGAATATGTTGCCGCCATTGCGGTATCAGAACCGGGTGCCGGGTCGGATGTAGCCGGACTTAAAACCACAGCCAAAAAAGATGGCGATGACTACATTATTAATGGCTCAAAAATGTGGATCACCAATGCCACCCAAGCAGATTTCTTTTGTGTATTGGCTAATACCAGTGATGACAAGCCCCATAAAAACAAATCTTTAATTGTGGTGCCGGCTAACTTACCAGGTATTACCATTGGTGAGAAAATTGACAAAATTGGTATGCGCTCTTCTGATACTGCGCCAATCTTTTTTGACGATGTACGCGTACCGCAGCGCTATCGCATTGGTGCTGAAGGCACCGGCTTTATGCTTCAAATGTTGCAGTTTCAAGAAGAGCGTTTATGGGGCGCCGCCAACAGTCTTATTGGCATGGAGCAGTGCATTAACCTGACCATTGAATATTGCAAAGAACGCAAAACGTTTGGCCAGCCATTGATAAACAACCAATCAATTCACTTCCGTCTTGCTGAATTAAAAACCGAAGTTGAATTGTTACGTGCACTAACCTATCGCGCCAGTGACCTTATGATGGCCAAGAAAGACGTCACTGAATTAGCGTCTATGTGTAAATTAAAAGGCGGCCGTTTAGTTCGCGAAGTGGCCGACAGCTGTTTGCAATATTGGGGTGGTATGGGTTTCACCACTGATAACCCAATTTCACAAGTGTTCCGTGATGGCCGTTTGGCTTCTATTGGCGGCGGGGCTGATGAAATCATGTTGGGCATTATTTGTAAGTACATGGACATCTTGCCAAAGCGTGGTAGCTAAACCATACAGGTGACGAGGGGAATGGCCCCTCGTATTGACAAACGCTATTGAAATTACCTTGTCCAATTTGGTGGGTACTTCAGATTCATAAGTACCCAAGAAGGAATATAAAATGTTAGATCAAGCTTACACTGCCATCAAGCTCGAACGCGAAGAGCATATTTTGTACCTCACCCTTGATAGGCCTCAAGTGCGCAATGCCATGAGCTTAAGCATGGTAAAGGAATTGTCGCAGGTTTTTACTTACCTTGAAGGGGATTTATCCATTCGTGCCGTAGTGCTGCGCGGCGAAGGGGGAAGCTTTTGCGCGGGTGGCGATATTAAAGACATGTCTTCAGCTCGTGCGGCGTTAGCCAAAGGAGATACAGACCCATTTTATGATCTGAATAAAACTTTTGGTGAATTGATTTTACAAATGAATCAAATTCCTCAAGTGGTCATTGCTATTTTAGACGGAGCGGTGTTGGGCGGTGGTTTTGGCTTGGCTTGCGTCACCGACGTGGCCATTGCCACCAACACAGCGCAATTTGCCATGCCTGAAACCACCTTGGGCATTCCGCCTGCGCAAATAGCGCCTTTTGTGGTGAAGCGTATTGGCTTAACACAAGCGCGCCGTTTAGCGTTATTGGGTAGCCGCTTTGGGGGTGAAGAGTCTGTGCAATTAGGCATTTCACATTTTTACGCCAAAGATGAAGAAGAAGTGCAGCGCTTATTAGGGCAAACCCTAGATCAGCTTAAAAAATGCGCCCCTAATGCCAATGCCATTACCAAAAAGTTAATGCTAAAAGCCGCTGAGCATGAGGCGGAAAGTTTAATTGATGATGCGGCAAAAGCATTTAGTGCCGCGGTTCAAGGTGGTGAAGGTTTAGCGGGCACCATGGCATTTGTACAAAAACAACCCGCACCTTGGGCTAAATAGAGACCTTGCCGAGAGGGCGAAGAAATGAATAAAGAATTAAACAACGGTTTTACAAAAGTATTAGTGGCCAACCGTGGTGAAATTGCATTGCGAGTAATGCGCACGGCTAAAGCCATGGGTTACGAAACCGTAGCGGTTTACAGTGAAGCTGACAGCGATGCCCCTCACGTGCAATTTGCCGATGAAGCGGTGTGCATTGGCGCGTCGCAAGCCAATCAAAGCTATTTAGTAATAGATAAGATTATTGATGCCTGTTTAAAAACCGGTGCCAATGCGGTTCACCCAGGTTACGGATTTTTATCTGAGAACACTGATTTTTGTGCTGCTTGCCAGAAAAACGGCATTACCTTTATAGGCCCAGATCCACACGCAATAGAGCTAATGGGCAACAAGCGTTTGGCCAAGATTGAAATGATTGAAGCCGGTGTGCCGTGTATTCCTGGCTACGAAGGCAAAGCACAAGACGAAGCGACGCTATTGGATGAAGCCATTAAAATTGGTTTTCCAGTGATGATAAAAGCCACCGCCGGTGGTGGTGGTCGTGGCATGCGTTTGGTGATGAGCGAAGAAGAATTTACTTCGCAATTAAAAACTGCTAAATCAGAAGCGCTAAATGCATTTGGTAGTGACGAAATGATTTTAGAAAAAGCGGTCATGAGTCCCCGCCACATTGAAATTCAAGTGTTTGCAGACCGCCACGGAAACTGTGTGTATTTAGGCGAGCGTGATTGCTCTGTGCAACGTCGCCATCAGAAGGTGGTAGAAGAAGCGCCTTCACCGTTTGTAAGCGAAGAGTTGCGTCAAGCCATGGGTGAAGCGGCGGTAAATGCTGCAAAAGCTTGTGCTTATGTGGGCGCTGGCACAGTAGAATTTTTAACCGATGCGCAAGGTAACTTTTACTTTCTTGAAATGAACACGCGCTTGCAAGTAGAGCATCCGGTGACGGAATTGATAACCGGCGTGGATCTTGTGGCATGGCAGTTGACAGTGGCAGGCGGTGGACAACTGCCATTACAACAGCAAGACATCACCTTAAACGGTCACGCCATGGAAGTGCGTTTATACGCCGAAGATCCAGCCTTAGGATTTATGCCGCAAACCGGTGAAATTTTACGCTGGTCTCACATGCAAACCGATGGTTTACGCATGGACAGCGGCATTCAACAAGGGCAAATAGTAAGCCCATTTTATGACCCCATGTTGGCCAAAGTCATTGCTTACGGCACCACCCGTGATGAGGCCCGTCGTCGCTTAATGGCAAGTCTTCGTAAATTAGAATTGCTAGGAGTGCGCTCAAACCGTGGGTTCTTATTTAATATTTTAAACAACCCAGTATTTGTACAAGGTGAAGCGACTACCGCTTTCATTGAGAATGACTTTGCAAACGATTCATCACTAAGCCCGCACTCTTTAACCCATGAGCAGCAAGCGTTGGCATCATGGTTGTTTTATTTAAACACCGCATTGTCTAATAAACAGGCTAATGAGCGTGCATTTTGGAGAAATTCAAACCCAGCACCCACGTGGTTTGATTTAGAAAGCAGCAGTGAAAAACACAGTGTGGCGGTGACGGTTAAAAATGCCCAGCACAAGCATTTTACCGTGCAAGCCAAAGACAGTGTGTTTGACTTTGTATTAATTGATCAGCAAGACCAGCAGTTAATTTATTCAGATGACGGTGTTAAAAAGACCATCGCTTATTCGTTTAATGCGGAAGGTGATTTGTATTTAAGCAGCCATGAAGGTTGTGTATTGATTAGCGATCAGACCCATGCACCAGCGGCAGCCGCCGAAGGGGCCGGTTCTGGATTAGTGAAAGCCAGCATGGATGGCGGCATCATTGATGTGTTAGTGGAAGAGGGGGCCAGCGTCGAAAAAGGTCAAACCCTTGTGATATTAGAAGCCATGAAAATGGAGCACGCCATGAAAGCCGACGTTGATGGGGTAGTAACGGCTATTAATGTACAAAAGGGCGACCAAGTGAAAGGACGTCAGTTGTTGCTTGAAGTGACGGCAGCGGTGCAAGAGGAAGCTCTTGAGCCAGCTTAATATTTACATGGCTGCTTAAAGCAGCTTTCTTTTAAAAAGAAGGCTGTAAAATAGGGTTTTATAAAAAAGGAGGGAATGATAATTTATTCCCTCCTTTTTTGTGCCTGATACATTTTAGACTGAGTGAATGAAGAGGTTGAAATTTAGCCTGATTTTAAATCGACTGGGCTGACAATGCCACGATTGTTGATGCCCACAACGTGGGTGTAAATTTGAGTGGTTTCAATGGATGAATGACCTAATAACTCTTGAATGGTGCGTAAGTCGGTACCTTGTTTTAAAAGCTCGGTGGCAAAGGAATGACGGAATGTATGGCAGGTGACGCGTTTGTGTATTTTAGCTTTTTGAGTGGCTTGTTTAATTGCCCGTTGAATTTGCTGTGCGCCTAGATGATGACGACGTTCGACACCTGTTCTTGGGTCTACTGAATAATGGTCAGCGGGAAATAAGTATTGCCATGCCAATTCGTATTGCGCTTTTGGCATTTTTCTAGAGAGCGCGTCGGGCATAAATACCCCAGCCATACCAATGGCTTCATCTGCTTTAAATTGGTTTTGGACAAACTCTATTTGTTGGGTTAACGCTGGCAATAAACTTTTAGGCAGTAATGTTCGGCGGCTTTTGTAGCCTTTTCCCTCCATCACCAATAAGCCGCCATTTTTAATATCAACGTCTTTCACCCTGAGGTTAACCGTTTCGGTGATGCGTAATCCGCAGCCATATAACATTTTTACGATTAGGTTCTTTCGCCCTGAAATGCCATGGATAATTAAATGAGCTTCATCTGTTGATAATACAATGGGGATTTTTCTGGGTTTACTAGCATGCTGAAATGATAATTGACCGATGTCGATTCTTAAGAACTCTCTAAATAAAAACACTAACGCGTTTAATGCTGTCTTTTGAGTATTAATAGAGCAGCCACGAGCGTTGCCTAGATTAGATAAAAAATAATTAATGTGATCTACACATAAATCATCTTCACTGGTGTACTTCATATGGCGAATAAATCGCCCTGCCCATTGGCAATAGGTTTTCTCAGTTGCGTAAGCCAAGCCTCTGGAGCGAATAAAGAGCCGGTAGCGATCTTTAAAACGTATTGATGTGGGCTCTATAGTTGAGCGTATGTCTATAACGGGTTTTAGATTGCTCATGATGCCACGGCACGCCTACACTGTAATTATATACAGTGTAGGCAGGTATTGATAAAAAGCTTCAAACTAAAGATAAAAACTGGCTTGAGAATGGAAATAGAGCCATGAAACACGTCTTAGGACCTTATATTAATAATATGCGACTTAATGACAGCGTATTAAGATATTCAATCACATGATGATAAAGCAGGGAAATATGCCCAAACGAGCAAATATGCCGCTCAAACTGTGAAAAGTTAAAAAGCTTGTAAAATTAATGAGTTAGGCGCGTATAAAATATTAGTTATTGTGCATATAGACGCTTAGAAAGGTTGGCCAATTACGTCTGTATGCTTCATTATACGTGGCATTAAAAGGACTGAGTGGCGTTTTTTGTTGCGGCAAGCACGTCACCGGACAAAAGCGTCTCGCGACGTAGAATAAACTGTTAAGCGGGAATATAAATTGAGATCGTACTACTCCAAAACAATTACCACTCCTCATATTCCTCTGAGCATTAGCACCGAAGAGGCAATGGAGATCTTGAGAAATGTCTCTTCAGATATAGAAGTTGAAGAAAATGAAGACGATACTTTCTACCGTACAGCAGGGAAAGGCTTCCAGTTTGGCTTCCACGAGAAGAATGGGAAGGTATCATCAACGTGGTATAACGATCCCTCCGGAAGAAAGACAGGGCTAGGCAGAAAGAAGAAAATATCACTTTATCTACAAAGGTATGGTGTTAATAAGAATTGGGAGAAGGGAATTAATAATGGCTGGATTCAATTCTTTATTAATGAGCAAGAAGGAGTCGGTATGTCTTATGGTATTGATATGGACGTGATTAGATTTAATGCATTTGCTAATGAAAGCGCTTAACAAAGCCAGCCAGAGGGACGCATTCTGCGCCCCTGCTGGCAGGCGTTATTTTCCAAGGAAGGTTATGAGTAAACTATTAAGTATTATATTTTTAGTATCATTGTCAGTAACTGTTTTAGGCGAAGAGTATAATTGCGGGCAAGCTGTTTTTAATATCGAAAAAATCGGTAAATATGAAAGTTCTAGGCTTCATATACAGGCAAAGAATAATGGGCGAGAGACTTCTTTGTGGAAGCACAGTATTGATTACACCAACTTCTTATGTGTAAAGAATAAGAGGAATCAATTTAAAGCTCTTATCAATGCTCGTTGTGGTGGCACGGGTTGTTCTGAGTCAAGCTATACCATCATAGACCCTAGAACATTGATGGTTGAGTTAGTGCCTTTTTTAAGACGCGATAATTTAAAGCTTACCGAAGAAATATTGGGTATTAAAATTTAGCATGGCAAATAACAATACGCTTAAATTCGTTCCGGCCAAAAAGATGGCCTCCACAGGACGTGCTATACGCACGCCTTTTAGCTAAGCGTTAACTCTACAGGATTCAATTTTAGACTATGGAAGATATTGTAAAATTCTTAGGAGGGGCTACCTTATTACTTGCAGCTGTAGCTTGGCTAATAAGGTCTCTAACAGGGCATTTATTATCTAAAGATATTGAGGTTTTTAAACACCAATTGAAATCAGAGGCTGAGAAGGAGCTGGCGATGCTAACTGCATCTCTACAATTAGAAAATGAACGTCTTAGGATAAAGCTTTCAGCATTAGAGTCACGAAGGTTAGAGGTTTTGGAAGATCTCTTTTCTAGGCTTGTTCATTTCACGAAACGAGCTGAGGTTTTTTCTTGGGGCCCTGAATTAAATGATGTCGAAGAGCTACGCAAAGACGGCGGAAAATTCTATGATAGTTATACTTCGTTCTATCAATATTTTGAAGAGCATTCAATATTTCTTCCAAAAACCTTGGAGAGTGATATTAAGTTCATGCATGATGATTATTACAATGCGTGGATGAAGGTTGAGAGAGCTTCCGATGAAGAAATCAAGCCTTTGATGGAAAAATTAAAAAATGAACTTCCGGCAGCACGTGGTAAGGCTATTAAGATTAGAGGAGAAATCGCAGAAAGTCTCAGAGAGATTTTAGGCGTTGAGAGTTAACAATACGCTGAAATGCGTTCCGGCCAAAAAACGGCCTCCACTAGACGTGCTAGGCGCACGCCTTTTAGCTAAAGCGTTAGATTTATATTGAGAAAATTTATGATTAATTTAAAAGTATTACTATGTGTAACTACTATTTTACTGGCCGGGTGTTCTAGAATTATTTTTGATGAGAACCGATACCAAGAGAACAAAATTTTCCTTAGTTATAATACCAGTGAGGTTAGAATCTTAGAGGTTAATGGTAAACCATTTCCAAAATTTAGCCCTTTTGCGGCAAATGCAATGGATGTGTCATCAGGATTGATAAAGCTTAAAGTTAAGTTACATTGGGTTGATACTTACGTAGGAGCAACTTATGGAAGTTCTTTAATCAAGGATCTATGTTTCATTAGCAAACCAGGTTACTCCTACTATGTATGGGCAGATGTATTCCATGATGAAGCTGAGGGCTGGAAACCTTATGTAAGGAATCACGAAGGGCCTACAGAAACAAGTTGCACTTAAATAAAACAAAATCTAACGAATAAGGATAAGTCGCGCGATAGCCGCGACTTATCCTATTGTTGAACGAG
>OJDR01000062.1_pt1 | contig 47613 bp, 50 predicted proteins | sample 1593081 | NCBI WGS metagenome assembly OJDR01 (sample SAMN05416873, study PRJEB24817) | seawater metagenome | isolation source: Sea water | place: Canada:Atlantic | collected 2013-11
GTTTCACTGTGACGACTAGGGTCTGCCCTGTAGAAACGCTCGGTCAGTCTTGGAATGTGCGGCGAATCAATGCCAATGCCGTTATCTTTAATGCTTAGGTGCAGGCCACTTTCATTACTCCACCAGTGAATTCGAATCGTGCCTTGAGCCTGGGTGTATTTCACGGCGTTAAAGATCAAATTGCTAAATGCGCTGCTCAATTCACTGTCAATGCCAATCATATCAACGGCTTCAGCTTCCAATTCTATGATTTGTTTTTTCTGCCCACTTAAAGCAATGGCATCTTGCTGGAGGTTGGAGAGCATGCTTTTTATATTGACCTTTGCATGATCCTTAACTTGTCCATTTTCTAAACGGCTGAGGGTTAATAGATCATGAATTAAATTCTGCATGCGCAAACTTTGTTGATGCATTTGTTTTAAGGCTCTTCCCCAGCGGCTGGGGAGAGACTCTTTATGATCTAAAAAGGTTTCAAGGTAACCGGAGATCACGGTTAACGGTGTACTAAGCTCATGGCTGGCATTTGCTACAAAGTCTTGGCGCATGGCCTCAAGCTGTTTCATGCGGCTTATGTCGCGGCAAATAATCAATCGATCTTGTTGGCTAAATAATGTGATGTGAAACTGTAAATAAGTTTCATGTTGGGTAGGCGAGGCCATTTCAAAAGGCTCATCATAATTGGCCATTTCAAAATAACGTTTAAACTCTGGCTCGCGCACTAAGTTGGTGATGGGTTGGCCCACATCTTGAGTTTCTTTTAAACCTAAAAGCTGGGTGGCGGCGTGGTTCCACCATTCTAAATTTCCCTGACCATTGGCCATCAGCACTCCGTCTTTTAACGCAGCGGTGCCATCTTGAATACGGGTTAAAACGGCTTTCAAACGGTCTTGGGATTTTTGCTGACGTCTTTGTAGGTGATAAATATCATCAAATACCGCTCCCCAAATTCCGCTGCTCTCTGGTGGTTCTGTGCTTTTCTGGCGTAATAGCCACTGCTGCATTTTATAAAGCTGAAACCACTGCCAGCCAAGAATAGCGCCAAGCGTTAAGGCAACAGCCCAGCCTGTATATCCAATGCTCCAACCTACTACACCTGCAAGGCCTAGAGATAAAGCTAAACGATTAAACGCAGAACGCCAATCTTGATAATTCATATAGGTTTAATAGTCGTGGTTAAATGATGCGAGAATACCCAATTGGTATTCTCCACCCTAGCTTGATCAATCATTAACGCCTAGCAGTCCTTGTTAGAGAAGCGATAACCTGTACCGCGCACCGTTTGAATAAGGTGATCAAAATTGGGCCCTAGTGTTTTTCGCAGGCGCCTAATATGAACATCAACAGTACGCTCTTCTACGTATACATTGCCTCCCCATACTTGGTCTAGCAACTGAGTTCTGCTATAGGCTCGTTCTTGGTGGCTCATGAAAAATTGCAATAAGCGAAATTCAGTGGGGCCGATATCTAAAGATTTATCTTGAGCGCTCACTCGATGACGAATGGGATCAAGAATGAGGCCTTCCACTTCAATGGGCTCTTCCATGCCCTGTGGAGTGGTACGTCTCAATACTGCTTTTAAACGTGCCACTAATTCTCTTGGTGAAAAGGGTTTGGTTATGTAGTCATCTGCCCCTGCTTCTAAGCCAAGAATCTTGTTATCTTCCTCTGACTTCGCTGTTAGCATGATAATAGGCACATCGCTGCACAGTTCATCTCGCTTTAAGCGGCGCGCAAATTCAAGGCCGCTGGTTCCTGGGAGCATCCAATCCAATAAAATCATGTTGGGTTGTTCATCTACCACCATTGAATAGGCGTCTTTCACATTGTCTGCTTCTATGCATTCGAAGCCCGCCATTTCTAAGGCTACGGCTATCATATCGCGGATGGATGGCTCATCATCTACGATTAATATTTTCTTTCCCTGCTGCTTCATAGATGAACTCTATTTATTTAAGTGACGAGGGTATTACACAGTTTTAATATTACAAATGTGTGACAGCGAAGTGCTTTTGTCCACTGCTAACCTCTAATTACTGGTCTTTAGAGTGTTTTATAATTTATCTAGTTTTTAATATGCTTATAAGTTGTAGTGTGCCAGCAACCCGATAAAGAGCACGGCCCCTACCCAATGGTTATTTAAAAAGGCTTGAAAGCATTGTTCTCTTTGACGCAATGCGATGAGTTTTTGATGATAAATAAAGAATCCACCGGCAATGGCGATTGAAAGGTAGACAGGCCAGCTGGCATTGATTTTTGAAGCAACCATTAGCCAGCTAATTATGGTGATGGCCTGCATGACGCCAATCATCATCTTGTCGCTTTCGCCAAATAATACCGCGGTACTTTTAATTCCTACTTTTAGGTCGTCTTCTCGGTCAACCATGGCGTATTGAGTGTCGTACGCTACCGTCCAAGTAAGAGTTGCCGTATATAGCAACCACACTACATCAGGCAGAGAGTTCATTTCAGCTGAAAAAGCCATGGGCACCGCCCAAGCAAAGGCTGCTCCTAGCACTACTTGAGGCAGGTGAGTATAACGCTTCATAAAAGGGTAAAGGCTGGCCAGAAACAAGGCAGCAAATGACAAATAAACTGTGAATGCGTTGGTAAATAACACCAAAATAAAGGCACCCATACACAGCACAGCAAACAACATTAAGGCTTCTTTAGCACTAATGACTTTTTGAGCTAATGGCCTGCCTGCAGTGCGCTCCACATGTCCATCTACGTCGCGATCGGCATAGTCATTAATCACGCATCCGGCGCTGCGCATAATCACTACCCCCAGTACAAATATCACCACATTTGCCATGCTGGGGTGTCCGTTACCTGCTATCCACAGGGCCCATAGGGTTGGCCACAGTAGCAAGTAGATGCCCACAGGTTTATCTAAACGCATAAGCTGGATAAAGAAGGGCAGGCGCGGATAACGATCAGTTAACCAATTCATGGTATTTGGGTATCTATGCTAGGAAATTCAAAGGTGGCCATATTACCTCTAAAGGAATGGGATCTGAATTAATTATTCATGGTAAATAAAGAAGTAAGGAAATACTCACTTACCAGAAGTGACTTATTGTTAAGCTTAAAAATGGATCTTCTGCCCCAAACAGTCTTACCATTCACCAAGCCTTTTTTTATTTCAATTGGGCTGCGAATCATGTGTTTGTGCTTAAACAGGTATTCACCCAGTGGTTTATTTTTTAAAAACAAAAGCTGTCGTTCGCTGCCTGTTAGGGTGCTTTTAGGGATGACGCTGCGCGCTAACACCACAGGGATAGTATCGATACAAAGTGCTACTTCGCGCACATAGACCATTTGTCTAATGGGAATGCTTAGGGCATTGGCTTCAGACAAACTGGCTCGGCCAAAGTGTGTGTCCAGAACCTTAACTGAAAAGCGCCCAGGAGCAATATTTTTCAAATTAAGGGTCAATGAGCCTTTATCCAACAACCAAGAGCGCCATGGTTTGGGTAATAAACTATGGGGCATGGGGTTTAGAGCTAGCCAAGCTTGTTCACGTAATGGGGCTGAAAATGATAACAACATAAAAACCAAATTAAACAATTTGCACGCGCACAATGCGATAACAGTAGGGGTAAATCAAGGGTGCTGAATCAATTAATAGTTGATTTTAAACTATAAGAAGTAGGCACTTACTTTGTTGGTGAAGGCTAACATTCAATTTGAACGCTATTAAAGGACTCAGTTGTGTTGGTGACGGTCAAGTCGGAAATGGAGTATTGTTAGAAAATCGAGAATGGGCAACACAGGGTAAAAGTTAGTAGCTCATTACCTAGTGCTTAATATTTGTACATTTTAAGGTCACAGTTCTCCTATATTGGCTATTTGAGTAAAGGTTCTAAATTGTGTACAGTTTGCGCCGCTTATTTCTGGAGTGGATACAATGGCACAAGAACATAAAAAATGGCAATGCATCGTGTGTGGCTGGATTTACGATGAAGCTGAAGGTTGCCCAGAAGAAGGCCTAGCGCCAGGTACAGCTTGGGGCGATGTGCCTGAAGACTGGTTATGCCCTGATTGCGGCGTAGGTAAAGAAGATTTCGAGATGGTTGAAATTTAATTCTATCTAACAGCGCTTTTTAGCGCTGTTTTTGTGTGTAATCAAAAAATAAGTTGGAAGAATCAATGACGGCTCCTTTGGTGGTTTTAGGCACAGGCCTAGCTGGATATAACCTAGTTAAAGAATTTCGTAAGCTAGACAGTGAACGTCCTGTCGTCATGATTACCAGTGATGATGGTCGCCAGTACAGCAAACCAATGTTATCCACAGGGTTTAGCAAGGGTAAAGATGCCGACGGTCTTGCCATGAATGATGCTGGCGCCATGTGTGAAACTCTTAAAGTTGAAATACGCACTTTTCAACAAGTGACCAGTATTGATTCCCAGCAGAATAAAATTTTTATGGGTGATGATGCGCTTGAGTACTCCGATTTAGTATTGGCGTTAGGTGCCGCTCCCATTAATTTGCCTATTGTGGGTAATGAATATTTGATGCACGTAAACGACTTAATGGACTATGAAAAGTTTCATCAAGCGGTGCAAGGTAAAGAAAAAATTGTTGTTTTAGGGGCGGGCTTGGTGGGGTGTGAATATGCCCATGATCTAGCCAGTGCCTCTTATAAAGTAGAAATTGCAGCCCCTGATGCTCAGCCGCTATCGCGCCTTGTGCCAGATCAGTGTGGTCAGGCATTAATACCAGCGCTACAAGAACTGGGTGTGAAATTACATTTGGGTAAGGCAGCCACTAAGGTTGAGAAAATTAACGATGGCCTAATGGTGACTTTAGATGATGGCAGTGAATTAGTGGCCGATGTGGTACTGAGTGCGGTGGGTTTAAGGCCAAGAACGGATCTAGCCAAGCAGGCGAAGCTTCAAGTAAATAAAGGCATAGTGGTCGATCGTCATTTGAAAACAAGCGAAAACAATATCTACGCACTGGGTGATTGTGCCGAAGTGGCAGGCTTTAATTTGTTGTATGTACTGCCATTAATGAATGGTGCTCGTGCCCTTGCTAAGACCTTATCTGGCCAAGAAGTTGAGCTTCAATACCCTGTTATGCCCGTGATGGTCAAAACTCCAAGTCTGCCAATAGTGACCTGTCCTCCGCAGGATGAGGGCCAAGGAAATTGGAGTATTGAAGGACAAACCCCACATTTAAAGGCATTATTTAAAGATTCTCAGGGCAATTTACTAGGTTATGCCTTGACCGGAGAGTGTGTTGCTGAAAAGATAAAACTCAACAAGGAACTGCCAGCCAGCTGGTATAAATAATTACAATAACAAAGTGGACAATAGAATATGCGCAAACCTGAACTAGCTGCATTTGTAGCGGACCAAGCAGATATTAGCAAAGATAAAGCCGGTGAAATCATCACCATTATCACAGACCAAATCACTGAAGCATTGCGTCAGGAAGATACGGTTAGCCTAATTGGCTTTGGTAGCTTTGTTCAAAAGCATCGTGCAGAACGTCAGGGTAAGAATCCACAAACCGGTGAAGCCATTACCATTAAAGCCAGTAATTCGGTGGGTTTTAAGCCCGGTAAAGCTCTAAAAGAAGCTGTAAACAGTTAATCGTTTCGGCATTAGCTGTCATTGATGCATCTGGCGGCCGTGGTATGATGCCACGGCGCGCAAGCGCTTGTTTATTTAATTTTTTATTTACAAGTGGTTTATAGATGTTGAAATTTAAGTTCCTATTATGGGCCTTCGCCCAACTGCTAAAAAAAGCAGCTAAGAAAAACCTCGCCTGTGCCGAGTACATTGCCAATAAAGACATTGTATTCCAAATTCAAACAGCCAGTGGCAGTGGACGTAATTACACCGTGAAGGGTGGCAAAATTAAGTCTTCAGCTGGACTAACCAAAGAACCTACTTTTACTCTTACCTTTAAAGACGCTGCCGCTGGCATGTCTATTTTAACGGCCAAAGATAAAAATGCGTTTATGGCAGGCATTCAAAGTAAAGACCTGGTAATCGGTGGCAACTTTGCCGAAGTCATGTGGTTTCAAGGTCTAACTAAATATTTAAAACCTAATAAAAAGTAATAATATGAAGCAACCCATGGGTCTTACCCAGAAAATTCTGCTGGCCATGTTTTTGGCTATTATCACAGGCCTTGTGGCTAACCTCTGTTTAGGCATGAGCGACTGGTTTGATGTTTTAGCAAAGGACTGGCTAGCAGGCGGGTTGTTTTTTGTAATGGGTAAAATTTTTGTTGCCACGTTAAAAGTATTAGTGGTACCCATGGTATTTGTGTCTTTGGTATGTGGTGCTGCCAGTTTAGGTGACAGCAAGCAGCTGGGTCGCTTAGGTGGAAAAACCATCTTGTTGTATTTATTTACCACCGCCGTTGCCATTTCCATGGCCATGTTATTGGCCTTGTGGTTTCAGCCTGGGGTGGGTGCTAATTTACAAAGTACCAATCCTGTGGCTATTTCTGAAGGCTCTTCCTTTGCACAAGTACTTATTAATATTTTCCCAACCAACCCAATTTCTGCCATGGCAGAAGGTAAAATGCTGCAAATTATTGTTTTTGCATTATTGCTGGGTGTGGCCATTAACCATAGCGGTCAAGCGGGCGAGCGTTTAAAAGCTAACTTTCAAGATTGGAACGAAGTGGTGATGAAACTGGTCACTTTGTTAATGAAGCTTGCCCCTTACGGTGTCTTTGCTTTGTTATTTAATTTGATCGTTGATAAAGGCATTGGCGCTATTGATGAATTGTTTGTGTATTTTCTCACGGTGGTTTTGGTGTTAGTTATCCATGCCTGCGTGGTGTACCCAGCCTTGTTGGTGTCGTTAGCAAAATTAAATCCTATTATCTTTTTTACCAAAATGCGTAATGTTCAATTGTTTGCCTTTAGTACCGCGTCTAGTAATGCCACGCTGCCCATCACCATGCGAGCGGTGGAAGATCGTTTAGGGGTAGATAACCGTATAGCGTCTTTTAGTTTGCCTCTAGGAGCTACGCTCAATATGGATGGTACTGCCATTATGCAGGGTGTTGCCACCGTGTTTATTGCGCAAGCTTACGGCATTGATTTAAGTGCCATTGATTACCTAACAGTGATTGCCACTGCCACCCTTGCATCCATTGGTACAGCGGGTGTTCCCGGTGTAGGCTTAGTGATGCTGTCACTGGTATTAACGCAAGTGGGCTTACCAGTGGAAGGCATTGCATTAATCATTGGCGTCGATCGCTTACTGGATATGTTACGTACCGCTGTAAATGTCACCGGTGATGCCACTGTTTCATGCATCGTAGCCAAGTCGGAAAATCAATTTGATCAATCGCGCTTTAACGATATGGAAGCGGGACTTGTTGAGGAAAAAGTGTAAATGCGTTTCATCTTATTGCCCCTGTTGTTATGGACGCAATTTAGCTGGGGGGCATTGCCCTCCCAGAAAATTGAAGAGTTAAGTAGCCAGGTGGGCCCATTGTGGCAGTCCATACGTTCTGTCTGTGTGATGGGGGTTAATCGTTCTTTGCAGCAAGCGCTTCAGGCTCGATTAAGCTTTATGGATGAGAGATTAGTTGCGAGCAACTTAATTGGCTACTTTGCAAAGCAGCAGCCAGCCCCTGTCAATCAAGCCTGGTCTTCACCTGTTTGGTCACTTCAGGACAAATTAGAAAAAGAGGCATTAAACCCTTCACAGCGCGAAGAGCTGCGTGAATATTTTTTCAAACTACAAACGCAAACCCCAAATAAAGAAAGATCAAAGCTTGTGAGCGATGTTCAATATATGAGTGAAGAGCTTAATATGGAATTGCGCGAACAAATTTGGAAAACCTGCCATGCCTTAGGTTTTAGTCAAATGAGCAATGAGCAAATGGAATCCTTGGTCGATGCACGTTGGCAGGGGCAAGTTAAAAAAGTAAAAAAACAAATGCATGACGAGCTAGCGGCCTTTTACTTTTATAGTTTTCGTAAAGTAGCAAATAACGAACTTGCTGTGGTTGCCCGTGTTTCTACCGAATTAAAGCCTTGGGTAGAGAATGCTAAGGTTTCATTGCAAACATATTTCAGCGGCTTACGGTCTACGTTATTAACGCAGCCTATTAATATGCCTAGCCCGTCAGTTGACGCGCCATTTCCTGCAGCTCGTCCTTGGAATCCAACACCTTCGCAAGGCCATCTCTAGCTTTATCCATATCTAGATGTAAGGACTTTTCTAATGCCTCTGGTAATTGTTCCAGAGGTGCATCGTTTAAATTGTGTTTGCGCAGCATGCGTGATGACATATAAAGCATTTGGCTTAGCATACTAAATTCACCCTTATAGGAGGGTTCATTTTGATAGCGAATAGCCGTACACACTTCATCAGGCAGGCCCCACTGCTTAAATAAATTACTGCTAATTTGCTCCCGTGTTAGGCCCAATAAGTGTTGCTCAATATAATAACGGTTAAGCTGAGGGTTGCTTTCTATGTGTTGATTCACCAATTTGAAGTGAGGTGGAAATACATGTCCTAACAGTAAAAACCCAAAGTTATGCAGTAGACCGCATAAGTAGGCCATGCCTTGGCTTGGCCGTTGCTTAGCTGGCATAGCGCGTACCATCTCGGCCATCATGGCGGCGGTATAAACACTTTGCTGCCAGAAAGGGGTGTAACCTTTAGGGCCTTCTTTGGGGACTGACAGCGTGCGCCCAAGGGATAATCCAAGGGCAAGGTTAATGACTAAATCAAACCCTAGTACACGAATGACAGCGTCCTCTACGTTATCGATAACCCCTGCAATGCCATAATAAGGGCTATTGGCCCAGCTAATAACTTGCGCGGCTAACCCTGGGTCATGCTCTACCAAACTGGCCAGCTCTTCAGTTTCGGCTTCTGGGTCCATGCGTAAATCAATGATGCGTTGTGCCGTTTCAGGCATGGGTGGCATATCGAGTGTTTCTTCAAGGCGTTTATAAATTCTTAGTTGTGTAAAATTTTGTACGGCACCATTTATTTGTGCGATGTCTTTATTATTCCATTCATCGCCTGGTAGCAGTAATTTTGGTAAGGCTGCGGTGTAGTCGCCTATGCGGGCACTGCTCACTAATGTTTGGAAATCGCTGATGGGAATTTCCAATTGCTCTTCGTCACTGACTTCCATGGTGACGCTATCTAGCCCTAATAAGTGCTCATCGACATAGGTTTCAAGGCCTGTGACTTGGGGCAGTGCTGGAATGGCATTTAGGTGTAGCTTGTTTTTGATTTTCTCGACTATTTCAGGCGATGAAGGCGTAAATTCGCGAGAGGTTAAGTTAGTAATTTTTTTTAAATCAAGAATACGACAAGCCGGAAAAATCACTTGAATGCGGCCACTATCATCTTCAAGAATGGATATTTGGGCGGAGCTATTAGTAATGCCAGGCATATTGAACACCGGTGAACTGACCATTAAAGGAGCTTTATCGGCAATGTGGTAATCGACGTTCCATTCATCCAAAACCGCTTGGACTCTCTTAGGTAATCCCATAGTGCTTTAGGCTCTCTTACATAATAGACGCTTTAAATTAACTATAGACAGTCTGACGCAAATCTTTAGGGGGTTTTGTTATTCCTTGAATGCCTTTGGTTAAAACAAGTAGCGCTTATGACAAAGGCTTAGGAAATGCCCTAGGAAAGGAAGAAGAGGGCGTAAGGGGTATGTTTAGGGAAAATATATTGGCTAAACTTGCCCATATCTTAAGTTTTCACCGAGCCAACGTCGAATAAGGGGTTCGGTGATATGAGGTAATTGTTGGCTGCATTGAAGTGCCCATTCTTTAATATCGGGCAGTAAATAGCCATCGCGCGCTAAGTCCCCTATGCGCATTTGCATAAGGCCTGTTTGACGGGTGCCAAGCACTTCTCCTGGGCCTCGTATCTCTAAGTCTATTTCAGCAATTTTAAAACCATCAGTGGTGTCTCGCATGGCCTGAAGGCGGCGTTTCCCTTGTTTACTTAAAGGGGTTTTATATAGCAAAACACAATGGCTTTTTGCTGTGCCGCGGCCTACTCGGCCTCTTAACTGGTGAAGCTGAGCCAGTCCTAAGCGTTCGGGGTTTTCAATGACCATAAGGCTTGCGTTAGGTACGTCTACACCCACCTCTATGACGGTTGTCGCCACCAATAGCTGAATATCTCCGGCTTTAAAGGCCGCCATGATATCTGACTTTTCTTTGGGTTTAAGACGCCCATGAACTAGGCCAATGGTAATGCCAGGTAGAGCGACTTTTAACTCTTCTGCTGTGACTTCAGCTGCCTGTGCTTCAAGGGCTTCACTTTCTTCAATTAGAGTACATACCCAGTAAGCTTGGCTGCCTTGTTGGCAAGCATTATGAATTCGTTGCATGATTTCTTGGCGGCGTATTTGATCAATGACCACGGTATTAACAGGGGTGCGTCCGGGTGGCAGTTCATCAATAACACTGGTGTCTAAATCTGCGTAAGCACTCATGGCCAGCGTTCGCGGAATAGGCGTTGCGGTCATGATGAGCTGGTGGGGGCTTAATGATTTACCTTTCTCTTTGAGGGCTAAGCGTTGGTGCACCCCAAATCGGTGTTGTTCATCTATGATCACCAGTCCTAACTTTTGGAAATCCACATCGTCTTGAAACAGGGCGTGGGTACCCACTATAAACTGGGCCTCTCCTTGGCTTATGGCGTTAAGGCTGGCGGCTCTGGCCTTACCTTTTACCTTACCGGCCAGCCAAGCAATGGAGATGCCCAAGGGTTCAAACCAGTCTTGGAAATTTTTCAAATGCTGTTCGGCAAGAATCTCAGTGGGGGCCATCATGGCTACTTGAAAACCCTGCTCTAAAGCGCTTAAAGCGGCCATGGCTGCCACCAAGGTTTTTCCAGAGCCAACATCACCTTGTACAAGCCGAAGCATGGGGTGGCCACTTAACATGTCTTGTTGAACGTCTTCATTGACCCGTTGCTGGGCGTTGGTTGGTGAGAATGGCAATTGCCCTAAGAGCTTTGGCAGTAATGCTTTAGACCCGGCAAAAATAGGTGCTGGGTCGGTTTTAATTTCTTGGCGCATTTTTAATAAGCTTAAATGGTGAGCCAACAGCTCTTCCATAATGAGGCGTTTTTGGGCTGGGTGCTGATACTCTTCCAGCTCATATAGGTTGGCTGATGCTGGTGGTAGGTGCAGGTAGAGCAGCGCACTTGTCAGGTCGGGCAGCTGATAAGGGACTAAAAACTGCGTAGGAATTAAATCATCAATAGCGCGACCTTGCTTTAAAAGGGCTATAACTTGATCCATCAATTGGCGCCAGCGCACTTGAGTCAGTCCATCGGTACTGGGGTAAATAGGGGTGAGGGTTTCTTCTTTCTTAAACGGTTTAGATGCATCCACGACTTGATATTCAGGGTGATAAAGCTCTAATCCATTAGAGCCTCTTCTGGCTTCTCCAAAGCAACGGATTCGCGCGCCTATTTTTAATATATTTTTTTGTGCTGCATTAAAATGATAAAAACGCAGGGTAATGGTGCCTGTGCCATCTTGTATGCGAACAGCCAAACTCCTACGCCTGCCAACAATGACATCACTTAAAGTGACTTCCCCTTCAATTACACAATGAACATTACTCTGTAGTGTGCCGATGGGGGTCACTCGAGTCCTGTCTAAGTATCGTAACGGCAGGTGAAATAACAAATCCTGCACGCTATGAATGCTGAGCTTGGCCAGTTTCTCTGCCATTTTGGCCCCAACATTTTTAAGGTCAGTGACGGGGCTTTGTCCTAATGAGCGCTCTATAACGGCTGACATATTCGTCCTAAAATAGTCGGCAAAGGCCGGCGGCTTGGCTGATCAAATCGATCACTTTAGGCCTTGGGAAACTGGCGCGCCATGCAATGGCCACGGTACGGGAAGGGGCTGGGCGTTTGAAAGGCCGAGTCTCCAGCATGCCATCAGCGTAACTGGAGGCACCGGTGGCACTTTTAGGCAAAACGGTTATTCCCATTCCCGAAGCCACCATGTGCCGTAAGGTTTCCAATGAGCTGCCTTGGGTAAAGGTACTAAGCTGGCCATTGGGCTGCTTGGTCAGTGCTGGGCAGTATTCCAAGACCTGGTCTCTAAAGCAGTGGCCGTCTCCCAATAACATAAGGTTACTATTGGGAAGCAAGTTAGGGTCAATGGTTTTGTGTTTGAGCCAAGGGTGTTGCTTGGGTAATAACACTTCAAAAGGCTCATCGTATAATGCTTTGCTAACGACATCGGCTTCAGTGAAAGGCAGGGCGATGATGATCACATCCAGTTCGCCATCTCGTAATTTACGGCGTAAGTTACGGGTGTAATCTTCTTCAATATACAAGGGCATATTAGGGGCAAGCTGTTGCACTTGCGGAATGAGGTGCGGATACAAATATGGCCCTATGGTGAATATGGCCCCCATTTTTACCGGGCCATTGAGTTGATCTTTCCCCCCTTCAGCGATGTCTTGTAAGGATCTTACCCCTTCCAGAACCACCTGGGCCTGTCGTACAATTTGCTCACCCACAGGGGTAACGCTTACGGCACTTTTTGAGCGTTCAAATAAACTGATGCCCAATTCGCTTTCTAGCTTTTTTATAGCCACACTTAATGTAGGCTGGCTAACAAAGCAGTGTTGTGCAGCACGTCCAAAATGACGTTGTTGTGCCAGGGCAACTATGTATTTCAATTCCGATAGGGTCATGGGCTGCTATCTAGCTCAGGTTTATGTCATGTCATTGTAAAGTGAAGTGGCTAGCTTAAACCATGGATCAAGGATAAATAAAGCAAGGAGTTGTAATGGCGAGAATTCTCATTGTTGGCAGTGGCGATATTGGCGGTGGTTTAGCCATTCAATTGGCAGCACAAAATCATCAAGTATGGGGATTGAGACGCAGTGAAAAATCGGTGGGTGATGGCGTCACGACCATTAGTGCCGACGTAAGTGATATGGAAACCCTCATTGGTAAAATTCCCGAAAACTTAGATTACCTAATTTATAGCGTGGCCAGCCCTGATTTCTCAGAAGAAGGGTATGACAAGTTTTATGTGTCAGGCATGGTGCATATATTAGCCCTGTTGAAACAGCAACATACCACCCCTAAACGTATATTCTTTGTATCCAGTACCAGTGTGTTCCCCCACCATGATGGTACTTGGGTAGACGAAGAGACCGTTCCTGAGCCCACAGCGTTTGCGGGCAAAAAGATGCTAGAGACAGAAAAAAAGTTACTCGCAAGTGGCTTTGCCAGCACAGTATTGCGTTTCAGTGGCATTTACGGGCCAGGGCGCACAAGGCTAATTAATCAAGCGCAAACGGGCAGTCACTGTGACCCAGAGCCAGATGTGTGGACTAATCGCATTCATCGCGATGATTGTATCGGTTCGCTGAACTTTCTAATTGAGCAAGATATAAAAGGGGTTGCGTTAGACGATTTGTATTTAGCTACAGACCCTCAACCGGTGACCTTGTTTGAAATATTAGAATGGCTAAAAGATCGTATTGGGGATGTTGAGCCTGATCATGATGTACCTGAAGCTTCGCGACGGGGCAGTAAGCGTTGCTCGTCTAAACGACTACAAGAGCTTGGCTACAAATTTAAGTATTCTGGTTACCAGCAAGGCTATGAAGAAATATTAGTGGATTTAGGTTATTGATAAAGCTTCATGTATGGCAAGTCATGAGCAAGGAGGCTCATTAATAAATTGTACAAATACTAAAGTTGAATATTTGAAATACAGGAAGAGAGTCAGCGTCGAATGCCTGTGATTCGACGCTTCAAAGATAATTAGTCTTCGTATTCTACTTTTCGGCCTGAGCTTGTGCAGCCTAAGCATCGAATGAATGTGGCTCGAGCGGGCTCTAGTACCAGTACATCGGCTGCTTCACCTGCATTGCCACCCAGTACACTAAAAGGCAGAGTCACCAGCCAAAGTACTGATCCTACCACGGTCACCACAAGGGTTAGTGGGCGAACAATTAAACCATCAAACACCATGGCAGCAGCAGATGGTACTTCATCTATTTCTTCTGCATGACTTTGAATGGGTAAAACCAGCATAAGTAAACTGGCGAGTATCATGATGCTTTGTTGGATACGACTACGAAGCCTGATCATTTTTATATTTCCTCGTAAAACAAGATGTCCTTTAGTTGGACTATATCAGCTTTTTCTTAAAGGTGGATGCCTTAGCCTGGCTACTTTTGACAGCTGGCACAAAAAAAAGTGCTTCTTTGCCCTTGAGTGATCTGTTTAATGGAATTTTGGCAATTTATGCAGGGTTTGTCTTTGCGCCCATAGACCCTTAATTGCTGAGCGAAGTAGCCAGGTTTGCCATCGCCCCCCACAAAATCCTTTAAGGTGGTGCCGCCATCTTGTATGGCTTTGGTGAGTACTTCTTTAATGGCGGCCACTAATTTTAAATATTGGGCTTTAGTGATTTTACCTGCTGCTTTCTTGGGGTTTATGCCGCTTAAAAACAAGCACTCACTGGCGTAAATATTCCCAACGCCCACCACCACTTTTTGATCCATGATAAATGTCTTAATGGCCAACGTGCGTTTACGGCTTTTTTGAAACAAATATTCGCCATCCATTTCATCATCTAAGGGCTCGGGCCCTAGGTTATCCAGCATGGTTAACGATTCGTTCGCTGGCATCCATAGGCAAGCCCCAAATTTTCTGGGATCGGTAAATCTTAAAAGCAGTTTATTAAATACTAAATCGAAATGTTCGTGCTTAGTGGGCTCGGCAAAAGGGGCGCGTAATACCCTAAGGCTGCCAGACATGCCTAAATGGATAATGAGCGTGCCGACCAATTTATGACGTTTGCCCAGTTCTAATAGTAAGTACTTAGCTCGACGTTTAGTGGCTAGAATACTCAAGCCTTTTAACGTAGTAGGAAGATGATCAGGGATTGGCCAGCGCAATTTGTGCTGGCGTATTTCCATACTGGAAACCTTTTGGCCAGAGATATGGGGCTCTATGCCATTGCGGGTGGTTTCAACTTCTGGGAGTTCTGGCATGGGAATTCCATTGCTGAGCGATTAACAGGTGATTTTAATTACTGTGTCCTGCAACTCTAAACTTACTTTCAATAGCTAGGCACAAGGTTGCTTGATCCCATCACAATCTATGTACTTACATCCGTGTAAGCATAAAAAAAGCCTGATCAGTTTACACTGAACAGGCTTCTTCGACGCTTCAATCAATTACTTGATTTTAGCTTCTTTAAACATAACGTGCTGACGAACCTTAGGATCGAACTTCATAAGTTCCATTTTTTCAGGTTTAGTACGTTTGTTCTTAGTAGTCGTGTAGTAGTAACCAGTACCAGCAGACGAAACTAATTTAATTTTTTCACGAATAGATGCCATGATGGATCTCCTTAAACTTTCTCGCCACGGGCGCGAAGTTCAGTAAGAACTGTATCGATACCCTTCTTATCAATCATACGAATACCTTTAGTAGATAAACGTAAACGTACAAAACGATTTTCACTTTCAACCCAGAACTTGTGGTTCTGAAGGTTAGGAAGAAAACGACGCTTACTCTTGATGTTAGAGTGAGATACGTTGTTACCTGTTACAGGGCGTTTACCCGTAACCTGACAAACTTTAGCCATTGTTATTGCCCCGACTTATTGTAAAGCGATATCAAAAAATTCGTTCGGGGCCAATGTGTATGCAACCTGCAAGCAATTTTGCTTGGTGCAAACGGATACCCCGTCTAAAAAGAGCTGCGTTTTATACCAAAAACCATCCCCAATAGCAAGAAAATTGAGTATTTTTTGAGCGTGGTGAAATTACGCTCACTCTATTTCTTTGGGTAAGACATGAATGTCTAAGGCTCTTCTATACTTCCATATAAGGAACTGCACTGATATTGCAGGTCTTAGGAAGTCACAGCGGCGGGCATTATACCAGTCTGACGCCATTTGTCTTTTTCTATGGAAAGAAGATGGGTTTTTATTTCAAATTAGTCTGTTTGGCCGCCTTTTATACTGGTTTGCGCGTGCTTGAAGGTTATAAAAAGACAATTTCAACCAAGAGGCCGTTCAAAACATGGTCACTTTGACCTCTGGCGGTGAGCGGTTTGACCATAATTTGGTGCAAACCGTGGTAAAACGCTTTGCGGTATATAACGGCTATCGTATTGAGCGCACCCAACTTGCCCTTAGTGAACGCCAGCAAGTGTTCCTTGAGGTGTTGGCTCTGCTCTTTCATGTGAATCACGAAAAGCTACCAGGCTTTGTTGATTCAGACTGCCCCTGTGGTGTGGCGCGTTTTAGCCCGAACAAAGATATCTTGCGAGCTGCTGCGAGCATTTCAACTTCATTTCAATATCAACAGCGTCGCTCTGGCCACCCTAAAGTGAAAAGCTTATTTCTTATGGGCAGTTGTGGCTCATTAGGGCATAGCGGCGGCAGCGATTTAGATATTTGGCTTTGTCATAGCCCTGAGTTAAAGGAGAGTGAGTTATCGGTATTACAAAATAAAGCCACTGAAATAGAAGAATGGGCAGAGTCTTTGGGGTTGGAAGTGCATTTTTTTCTAATGGATGCTCACAAATTCATGCGTGGCGAACGCAATGATTTAGGGGGAGAAGATTGCGGCAGTGCTCAGCATCAGCTTTTGCTTGATGAATTCTATCGAACGGCCATCTTAGTCGCAGGCTGTTATCCCATTTGGTGGGTGGTGCCAGCCGAGCATGAACGAGATTATGAAAGTTTCGCCGCTAGCCTTTTAGAGCAAGGTTTTGTGAATCCTGATGAGGTCATCGATTTCGGTGGAGTAGGGCAGATTCCAGCAGGAGAGTTTGTGGGCGCGGGCTTATGGCAATTATATAAGGCCATTGGCAGTCCTTATAAGTCGATTTTAAAGCTGTTTTTAACCGAAGCTTACGCCAGTGGTTACCCTGAGGTTCAAGCGCTAAGTGTGGATTTTAAAAGCCATGTATTTAATGTCGTTACTAAATTAGATGAATTAGACCCCTACTTAATATTGTGTGAATGGCTGGAAACCTATTTGCACGAACGTGAAGAAGACGCCCGTATAGAACTGGTACGTCGATGTATTTATTTTAAAATACACACCCCCATGAGCCAGCCCACCCGCCGTAAAAATTGGAAACGGGAATTGCTTAAACCCCTCATTGAGCGTTGGGACTGGAGCGCAGGCCATTTAGCGCATCTTGATAATCGTGCCCATTGGCGAGTACAGGCGGTGATGCAAGAGCGAAAACTGTTAGTGAATGAACTTATCCACAGCTATAAGTTTTTATCCCAATTTGGTAGGCGCTATCAAAATGAAAGCATACTGACGGCGCGAGATATGACGCTTTTGGGGCATAAACTGTACGCCACGTTTGATAGAAAGCCCGGTAAAGTCGATTTTATTAACCCGGGTATCAGCCGTGATATACAAGAAGATAAACTTAGCCTGCATTTAAGCCGTAAAAATGCCCGAACTCGAATTCCGCTCATGAAATGGAGTCTATTTAGCGGCATTGAGCGCCCAGGCAGTAGCGCCACGCCTTTGAAAAAATCCCAAAGCCTTATTGAGATTTTGGCGTGGTGCCATGTGAATGAAGTCATGGCTAAAGGCACTAATCTGGTCATGTACCAAGAGGGCGGGCAAGGTCAGGACTATGAGCTTAAAGAAATCATTGCCACATTCCGAAACCTTCCTAAATCAGGTGGCGTTGATACCAACTTTGAACATTCTCCTGTGCCAAAAATTCTTAATTTATACATCAATGTCTATGTAGACCCCATGAGTCACTATACTCGTCGGGGTATTCATAAAATTTCTAACCTCACCGATTCACTGGGCTTTAGCGCCTCTAAAGAAAACTTAGTGTTAACCATTGATCAGCTTATTTATAACTCTTGGCGAGAGGTGTTGGCCACCCGTTACGAGGGGCAAAATGCGTTGTTGCGAGTGATTGAAGATTACCTTGTCTCTTACCCTCCAGGTACCGCTGAAGTACCGCCTAAAGTGAGTGTTTATTGCTTTTGCTCAAGCCGAGCCAAAGCGATCTCTCAAAGAATAGAAGAAGTGATCGAAGGGGTTAGAAATTGCTTTTACAAAAATAAACGAGGCCCCCGCAGCCGCTACGTATTGCAAGTGGCCAGTGAATACCATGTGGTGCAATTTAGTGAAGGAAGACCGGTTATTTACCATTTCGCTAAGGTGAGTGACTTGTTAAAACAATTGGCCAGACCGCAGCCTTATTACTCACAAATTGTGCTGGATGTTCAGGCCTTGCAAGGTACCGTCATAAAAATGATTTGCGAGCATGCTCACCCAGGGCGGTTGCAGGTGTATTACCTAAAGCAAGAACGTAGAGCGCAAATATATGTGTTAGATGAAGGAGGCTCGTTAGTGCAATGGAGTACGCCCATGTTTAATGAGGCTGCACTCATTAACCCCATGAACCATTTCTTAAGGCAGGTGGAATACAATCAAAATCGCCATCGCTTTGAAGCCCCTGAATTGGTTCAAGAGCGCACCATTGAGTATTACCAAATTCAATTACCCGAAGCTGAAAAGCCATTGCGCACCCGTGCTATTCGCCCCAAAGAAGGGTTAGGGCAGGGGCGTTTTTTTGATGTGCATGCCCAAGTGGATTTTGATGCGCAAAATAACATTGGCTTTACGCTGCATTGTGACCAAGAAGAATTTAGCCAGCTAGAATACGGCCAAGATATTTACCAAGCGGTAGTGCGGCATTTAGTTAAACTGCGCGAGCACCATAAGCCTTACCCCATTTACATTACCGATTTATCCATTGCTGATCGTTTACATAACCGCAACGCTAAGCATGTTTTACAAACAGCCAGTTACATTAACTACAAGCACAAATTGGAATATCGGTTAAACAAGGCTTTACAAAACCTATACCCCAAAACTTAATCTTTATGGCTGCTCTATTGAATAGAGGCTTAAGGCCCCGTTATTAGTGGGTATAAGTACTCACTACCCAATTTTAACACTCCCTATTCACAGTGAGTTGAAAGGCATATAATCCACGTTTATTTGGTTTGAGCAATTATCATGCGCTATTTGGTAATATTGGTCGCTTTAATGGCGGCGGGGTGTGGTCAGAAAGGAGCGTTGTTCTTGCCTGACAGTGCACCTAAGCAGCAGCCTGAACAAACAGCTGACGTCCCCCTTAAATCTGGTGCGTAAGCGCTAAGTAATCGTTGCCCTGAGTGCCCAAACAAGTGGCCTGAAAGACAAGAGAAGTAACACCCATGACAGATGTATTCCAACACCAAAACGGTCAATTGTTTGCCGAAAATATGCCGGTAAGTGACTTAGCTGCGCAATACGGCACACCGTTATACGTGTACTCGCGTAAAGCCTTTCAAGATCATTACCTAGCCTATAGCGAAGCGCTTGTAGGTAAAGATGCGTTGGTGTGCTACGCCATAAAAGCTAACTCGAATTTGGCCGTGTTGAATGTATTAGCAAAACTCGGTGCAGGTTTTGATATCGTGAGCCGAGGTGAATTAGAACGTGTCCTTAAGGCTGGCGGCGATGCTAATAAAGTCGTGTTTTCGGGTGTGGCCAAAACGGCTGATGAAATGCAATTCGCATTAGAGAAAGGCGTGCATTGTTTTAACGTAGAATCTTCCATGGAGCTAGAACGCTTAAATGATGTGGCCATGGACATGGGTGTTAAAGCTCCTATTTCTATTCGTGTTAACCCAGATGTAGACGCACAAACTCATCCGTATATTTCTACAGGTCTTAAAGAAAATAAGTTTGGGGTGGATATAGAAGTGGCGGTATCGGTTTACGAGCGTGCCAAACAAATGGAAGGGATTGAAATAAAAGGCGTTGATTGCCACATTGGCAGCCAGCTAACCCAAATCACCCCATTCCTTGATGCCATTGATCGTGTTTTAGCCTTAATCGATACCTTAGCTGAGAAAGGCATTAAGCTTGAACATATAGATTTAGGGGGCGGCTTAGGCGTAGTTTATGACGATGAAACGCCACCGAGTCCTAAAGAATTCATTGATGCCATTATGCCTAAGCTTGAGGGTCGTAACTTGAAGTTGGTTCTGGAGCCTGGCCGCTCTATTGCCGCTAATGCAGGTATTTTTGTCACCGAAGTTGAATTTCTTAAAAGTAACAGTGATAAAAACTTTGCCATTATCGATGGCGGTATGAACGATTTAATTCGTCCTTCACTTTACAGTGCTTGGCAAAAAATAGTGGAAGTGACGCCGCGCCAAGAAACAGAAGTGAAGCTTTACGATATTGTCGGCCCTGTGTGTGAAACCGGAGACTTCTTAGGGAAGGATCGTGAATTGGCTCTTCAAGCGGGCGATTTACTGGCGGTTAAGAGTTCAGGTGCTTACGGCTTTGCCATGGCCAGTAATTATAATACCCGCAATAAACCAGCTGAAATCATGGTCGATGGCGATAAAGCACATTTGATTCGTCGTCGTGAAACCGTGCAAGATCAGATTCAGTTAGAATCCATCATTGCCGAGTAAATGGTGACAGAATAGAAAACTGAGATATTTTTTATAGTTTGAATTGGGAATCATTATGTTATTGCGCTTTAGCAAAATGCACGGTTTAGGAAATGACTTTATGGTGGTGGATTTAGCCACTCAGCATTTTGCGTTTCGCCCTGAACTGGTAAGACAGCTGAGCGACCGAAAATTTGGTATTGGGTTTGATCAGTTACTCATTGTTGAAACCCCCAGTAATCCAGATGTGGATTTTCGATATCGAATTTTTAATGCGGATGGTTCCGAAGTAGAGCAATGTGGAAACGGTGCACGCTGCTTCGCACGCTTTGTTCATGATATTCACCTCACTGCTAAAAACCCTATTTTGGTGGAAACCAACTCAGGCATTATTAGCCTAGATATCCAAGATAACGGCGAAGTGTTGGTGAACATGGGGAAAGCTAAATTCGAACCTAAAGAATTGCCCTTCACTGCAACCACTATTGAAGATAAATACAGTTTAGAAGTGCCACTAAATGAAGGCACGCACACCGTGGAAGTGGGTGCCGTTTCTATGGGCAATCCCCATGCTGTGATGCTGGTAGAGAATCTTGAAAGTGAACTTGTGAATCAACTGGGTCCTGAAATTGAAAAGCATCCTTTGTTTACCAAGCGCGTAAACGCGGGTTTCATGCAAATTGTAAATCGCGGTGAAATGAATTTACGGGTATACGAGCGTGGTGCAGGTTGGACACTGGCTTGTGGTACGGGTGCGTGTGCGGCCATGGTGACTGCTCATAAGTGGGGACTGGTAGATAATGAAGTAATCGTTAATTTACCTGGTGGCGCGCTAACCATTAATTGGGATGGTGAAGGGGATGTGAGAATGACAGGCCCAGCCATGCGCGTGTTTGAAGGCCGCATTCAGGTTTAAACCCAGCCATTAACCATGATTAAGTTACAGAATAAATAGGATAGGAACGCGCAGAATGGAAGTGGAAAAAAGCACATTAGATGCTCGTCAGGTGGCGGCTTTTTTATCTGAAAACCCTGAATTTTTTCGCACTTATCCCGAGATTATTGCGCAATTGGATATTCCCCATGAGACAGGTGCCACTGTTTCTTTGGTGGAGTATCAGTCTAAATTATTGCGTACAAAAAATAATGAATTACACGATCGTTTAAAGCAATTGGTGGAAAATGCTCGCCGTAATGATCGTTTGTTTGAACAAACCCGCCGATTAACATTAGATTTACTGGATGCGCAAAGTATTGAAGAAGTAGAGCAATCTTTACAGCAGTGTATGGCTACGGTTTACGGTGTAGATCACGCTTGCATTACTTTGTTTGTTCCAGCCATGACCATGCAGTGTATTACTGAAGTGGAAATGCAGCATCACCTTGTGCGTCATTTTGGGCGTAAGCATGCCTTTTGTGGTCAGCTAAGTGATGAGCAAATGGAGCTGTTCTTTCATGAGAAAAGCAAAGTAGGGTCGATGGCAGCTTGTCTACTTAAAAATGATTTGGGCATTTTATCTATCGGCCATAAAAGCGAAGACTATTTTAAAAGCAACATGGATACCTTGTTTCTAGATTACGTCAGTGAAATCATTAGCCGCCGATTAGACATTCTTTTGTAAAGTCTAACAATCAGATTTTCATCATCACTGCTTTGTCATAAACGTTTCATCATGAGTGTAAAAATGCCTAAATTTTCATTATCGCAAATAAAGGTTATTAGCTTTGATTTAGATGACACATTATGGAACGGAACCGATGTAATTATAAAGGCAGAGCGAGCCATGCAACAATGGATGGCTAAGCACTCTCAAGATATTTCAAAAAACATTTCTTCAAAAGAAATGCGTGACCGCAAAATTAGTTTTATTAAAAGCAACCCTCATTTGCATAATAAAATAAGCCATGCACGCCAACTTTTTTTGGCCCATTTGTTTTCAGAGTTTAATTATGAAAACCCAGAAAAAATGGCTGAAGATTGTTTTTCTGAATTTTACCTTGCTCGCCAGCAAGTTCAGTTATTTGAAGGGGTAACAAACGCTCTTAGCTTACTTAAGAAGCAAGCCCGTCTAATTGCTATCACCAATGGCAACGCCGACATTAAATTGGTGGGGTTAGATGAGTATTTCGAATTTTGTTTAAATGCAGAAGACTTTGAAAAACCAAAACCTCATGGGGATATATTTATGAGCGCTCTGGATAAAGTCGGCATTCAAGCCCACGAATGTTTGCATGTGGGCGATCACCCTGTACATGACATGCAAGGGGCTTTTGAAATCGGCATGGCAACCTGCTGGCTGAAAGATGGTACCCGAGACTGGCAGCAAGATTTCTCACCTAATATCACCATTGAAAGCGTTCAAGAATTATCCAGTATTTTTAATGTGACGCATGAGCCGAAAATTAATTGATAGTGCCTTAACTACCCCTATGAAGCTTTATATCCTATATGTCTGACACCCTTTCAATTTTATCTTCACATGGTTAATATGCTGCGCACTTTTTAGCACGAAACCGGATAAGGATGATCATGAATAAAACTTTTACGGCAACAATGTTGTGTTTAGCCGCTGCCTCTGTTTACGCAGAGCCTGCTAATTTAGAAAACCAGAAATACTTTGATAGTAGAGAAATGGGTATTAGCTTAGGGCAGGCTAAAATAAACTCTACTGCTGCTCAGCAAGCGGGAGTAGGTCAAGACATTCAATTTGCTAATTTTTATTTACAGGGACAAAAAGATTCGGTTTTAGTGGCTGCTGGTATCGGGTTTATTAATTTTGATGATAAAGACTCTATTTCCCAGAGAGTAGAAAGAAATGGCAGCGTTTCCACAGAAACCTCTTCAGCGAGTGGTTTATCATTAAATTTAGAAGGTGGCTTTCGGTATAATGTTTCGATAATAAATTTAGATATGTTGGCAGGTATTGAGTATTTTAAAGCAAGTCGGAAAATAGAGAATTGTACAGACTGTTCGGAAGAGGATATTGAAATAGACTCTGGCCTATATTTTAAGCCTAGAATAAGTGCCGAATTCACTCCGAAATTTGGCATGGATTTGAGTTACAGTGTATATACATCTTCAGACCTAGAAAACAGCCTAGCTTTAAGCGCTACTTTCTCTTACTAATGGCCTGATGCCCTTCGGGGCTTTTATAGTGTTTCTGTATTAATACCCTCTAAAGCCAAACTCAGTCATATCGACTTCTACCATCGCCTCTTCTAAGGCTTTTTCATGGTCTATTATAGTGAGCGTTTGAACCACAACGGTTTCCTGTGGTTTCATTTGTTGATTGCCACAAGCACACAATAGGCTTATGAATGTTCCGATTAATATGTACTTTAAATACATAGTGTTAATCCTTGCTGGGCCAATAGAGTTATCAATTTATGATATGAAATATAGTCCTTTGTTTTATAGACGCTATGGGGGTTAGTTAAGACTGTGAAGGGGTTGGCAATCTAATTCATTTTTAGATTGATGGGTTATGTATTGATAAAACGGGTGTGAAAAGGGGATATAACAGTCCAGTAAAAAGGTTATAAAAGACTTAACTAACCCATGTCTTTTATAACCTATTCGATCCTAAAGGGCCGGCACGGTGAGCACCGATTGTTTAGAAGATGAAAATTCAAAGTCCAAATTGTAATTCACACTGGTAGGGGTTTTATATTGGGGGTCCATAGTATCAATAGCCAGTATTAGTCTATGACCTTCTGGTATATCGTAGGCGGTGGTGACTAGCTCAAAATCTACCTGCACTTTTTTTCCCGCTTGTGCATTAGGTAAGGTCATAACCCCATGGGTGATGAGTGTGCCTGTTCCCCAAAAATCCATGTCGTATAAGTAAGCTACCATTTGTACTTTTTCAAAGTGAGGCTGCACTTGCAAACTCACTTTTGGGTTACCTCGAATTTGCATTCCTTCACTTAAATATCCGCTATTAAAATAAATACTGCGCACATCTGAAGCGGCAGAAATATCCGTTAATATAGGAATTTCTAATTGCTCTAATAATTGTGAAAGCAAAGGTATTTGGGTGCTGAACAAGCTGCCAGTCCAAGCGTTAATGGTATTGTCTTTGCCAAACCAGCTTTGGTAACTGTAATCTTCTAAATCTCCGCTGTCTAAGAGGCTGCGTGGGTGTAGGTAAAAAGATTGCGGTTGGGCTTGGCTAATGGGAAAGTCATCAAAGCCATCAAACTGATCTTTAAACTTTACTTTCATCTGTACAGGCTTGGCCGTGGCCATATCATTGGCTTCACCTTTTAAATGAAGGTCAAACCATTTATAAGTATTTTCCCAAATAATATTATCGCCAATGCCTACAAGGCTGGGTAATAGTTCAGCAGTGGCATGGGTGCCAGACACTAAATCTATGTGCTTGGGTGTGGTGAGCTGTGAAAACATATCAAGCAGGGTGTTGGGTTGAAATAAATTATCCCCATAAGCTTTGCCTAAATAGATGGCGGTACCGTTTTGGTTAATTTGCTCAACATAGTTAATAGGTGAGCGGATATTTGCCCACTCAACAATAGCTGGAATTTCGTTAAGATTTTGGCTTTTAATATCATTCCAATACTGAGCCACAATAGGATCCAGGTTACCGATCAATTGCCCACTTAAAGTTAGTAGCTCGCCCCATACTAATCTTGGAGTGCTATTTCCATATAATGCATCCGTAAGGCTACCCCAACTGCTCATGGCTGAAACGGCTTTTATACGACTGTCAAAGGCGGCCCCTAATAAACTGATGCCTGAGCCATAAGAGATACCAGAACTGCCAATGGCTTGCGGGTCAACTGGATAGTTGGCCAATAAAAAATCAATGACAGCGCTTAAATCGCTAACGTCTTGAGGGCCAGCGGTGGCAATGACGCCTCCTGATTGTCCAAATCCCCGAGTGCTGTAACTTAATACTATGTACCCTTTTTCAGCAAGGTCAGCTGCTTGTTGAAGGTATTCGTATTCGTTTAACCCCCAGCTATTTATAAAAATTACCGCTGGCGCTAAGCCGGATAAATTATTGGGTACAAATATATTGGCGGCGATTTCAACGCCATCAGTGGCGCTAATAATGATGTCATCGTCTGTGGTGTAATTGTTAGATGTTGGAAATATTCCTTGATTCAATAAACCTGCCGCAAAGCTAATAATGGGTAATAGGCCCTCAGCCTGACTTGCGTGAATGGGCAATATCAAAATAAGGCTCAGCAAGAATGATTTAAACTTTGGCTGCTTCATAAAAGTCCTTTTTATTTAGGTGTCTTTTCACGAGCCATATTGACCCGGTTCGATAACCAGCATAGAAGCCATTTAAACTAGGACTATGTAGAGAAGTGCCAACCTAAAAAATAAAAGCTTTAATTCACTAAAAGGAGTGATTCACTGAAAGGCTGATATTAAAGCCTTTCAGTGAATGTAAAAATAACAAAGGAGCTAAACTAGAAATTGATCAATAGTCAAAAAATTACGAATACTTAAGCCACTGCCATAGCATGCCAATGTATTCGTAAATGGCGCGTTCACTTTTAGCCAATGCCGAAGCATCAAAACGCCAGTTGGTGGTATCCGTATATTTAACCAAATAAAAAGTAGGAGCGGTGGTGGCATTAATATTTTGCTTTTGAAAATATTTAAACGCTCTGGGCATATGACTGGCACTGGTGACTAAGGCTAAGCTTTTATCGCCTATAACTTTTTTTGCCGCTACCGCTTCTTCATAGGTGTCTTTAGGTTCTTCGAATTTAATGATTCTTTTGGGGTCTACCCCCATGCTAATGGCTAAGTCTTCATAAGCCTGGGCGCAGCTAATGGTGTTGTTACCTTTATAGCCGCTGACGATCAGTGTGCTATTGGGTTGGGCGCGTATGATGCGCAAGCCTTCCAATAAGCGTGCCGTTGCACTGCTAGATAGATGGCTATGTTTAGGGACATTTTCATCACTTTCTACGCCGTTACCCAATACTAATACGTAGTCCACGGTTTCTTGTATATCAAATGGGGAATGGGTTTGCTCTATGGGGCGCAGCAGTGCATTACTAAAGGGCTGCCAGCTAAATAGAAATAGTAGCAATAAACCTGTGATGCTAAATGTTTTTGCTAAAGTTTGGCGTTTACTAAATATCCATAAGACTAAACCTATTGCTATTAATGCCATGCAAAAGCTCATGGGCATCATCCAAAAGCCAATTGTCTTTTTTAACCAAAATCCCATTTACGATTTCACTTTTTTGAATTTTTATTGGAAGGAATTTTCTTAGGAAGTAAAACCTCTTTTAAAAAGAGGCTTTTTTATATTTGAAAAGGCTATTGAACTTGTGCTTGGCCCACAGCTCGATCATCCGCTGCTGCACTAACTTGGCCGGTTTCCTTATTCACTAAGATGGCCTGCATGTTGCCATATTGGCGGTTAATGTTTTTAAGTTTATGGCCCTTCTTCTCAAGAGCTTTTTTCACGTCTTCTGAAAAGGTATTAGGCTCATGTTGAATAACATCAGGTAAATACTGATGATGAAAGCGTGGGCGGTTCACCCATTGGGTAACGGGTTTGCCTTGTAAGTGCTCAAGTGCGCCCAAAAATACCATACTGATAATTCGGCTTCCCCCTGGGGTGCCTAAAATAGCCGTTTGGTTTTTACTGTCAATGAAACTTGGGGTCATACTTGATAGCGGGCGTTTTTCTGGCGCAATAGCATTGGCTTCATTGCCCACTAAACCATAGGCATTGGGTACACCAGGTTTCGCTGAGAAATCGTCCATTTCATTGTTAAGTAATACGCCGGTGCCTTTAGCTAAATAGGCGCTACCAAAAGGCAAGTTAATACTGAGAGTAGCACTGACGCGATTTCCTTGGTTATCCAACACACTTAAATGAGTGGTATGAAAACCTTCCATTATTTGGGTTTGGCTACCTAGGCTTGCGCTACTGGTGGCTTTATTCATATCAATACTGCTGGCTAATGTTTGGTTGTACTTTTTATTCAATAATTTTTGAGTGGGCACATCTACAAAGTCGGGGTCACCTAAATAATGAGCACGATCAAAATAAGCGCGACGCATGACTTCTGTTAATAAATGAATTTGATCCACTTCGCCTAATTTTTTCCAGTTATTAGTATCCAATTGGCTTTCTAACATATTAAGCATTTGTGCAATGGCAATACCGCCTGAACTAGGCGGTGGTGCACTGGTAAAAGTAAAATCTTGATATTGGCTAATAATAGGTGCGCGCTCTATAACCGAGTACTTTGTTAAGTCTTCTAACTGCCAAATACCGCCTGCTTTTTGAACTGAGGCCACAAGATTTTTAGCAACACTGCCTTTGTAAAAGCCATCAAAGCCTTTATCACTTATGGCTTGTAAGGTGTTGGCTAAATCAGGCTGCTTAATGATGTAGCCAAGCTTTGGTATTTCTTGTTTTTCATTTAGAAAAATATTGGCTGCCGCGGGGTATTGGCGCAAAGCCTTTAAACGATAACCGGCTAATTTTTGATAGTGCTCATCTATGGCAAAGCCATGGTTAGCAGCATGAATGGCTGCTTTTAAAGAGTCCTTTAGAGGCAGCTTCCCATATTTTTGTGCCAAATGAGCAAAGGCTGCAGCTTGTCCTGGAATGGCTGCGGCCATGGGGCCATTGATAGACAACTTTGGAATGACATTGCCATTTTCATCGAGGTACATGTCGCGGTGTGCTTTAAGAGGGGCTTTTTCTCTGGCATCCACAAAAATATCTTTTTGTTGGTTAGCATCATGTAGTAACCAAAAGCCTCCGCCGCCCATGCCTGCGCTATAGGGTTCTACTACGGCTAATACGGCAGCGGTTGCCACAGCAGCGTCGAAGGCGTTACCCCCTTTTTTTAAAATATCAATTCCAGCTTGGGTAGCCAGTGGATGGGCACTGGCCACGGCGCCAGTATGCTTGGTTGTGGGAGTGGTATTGCTACAACCAACAATAGAAAAGGTAAGAAAAAATAACAGCAGGCTGGCTTTCATGTTTGATCCTTAATTACAAAGCGCTATCCAGAAAAGGTTTGCTAGCTATAGAAACACAAAACCTCCTAAAAAGGAGGTTTGATGATGATCTTTATTTCAGAATAGCCGTGCTCGGTAATACGTCTATTAAGCGGTAAGCTTTTCGTATTTGGTTTGAAGCTCTTCTTGAGTTTCTTGATTATCAGGGTCTAAAGGAATGCAATCTACAGGGCATACTAGCTGACATTGAGGTTCGTCATAATGACCAACGCACTCTGTGCACTTGCTGGGGTCAATTTCATAAATTTCATCCCCTTCATAAATCGCTTCGTTGGGGCATTCTGGCTCGCAGACGTCACAGTTAATGCAATCATCGGTAATGATTAAAGCCATGGGTTACCTCCAAACAAATTCAGGTTGAGCTGAGCCCAAACGATTGGGCTTTTGGCTATTTTACGCCTAAGGATGAAATTTCTCTATAAGAGCTTTTTCAACAAGCGGATGCACAAATTGACTTACATCCCCCTTTAAGCGCGAAATTTCGCGAATCAAGGTGGAGCTGATATAAGAATGCTTTTCATCTGGCGTTAAAAACACGCTTTCAACATCTGGTGCCAATGCGCGATTCATATTGGCCAATTGAAACTCGTATTCAAAATCAGAGACAGCTCGTAAGCCACGTAAAATCACTTGGGCCTTTTGCTCTTCTACAAAGTGAGCCAATAAGATATTAAAACCCACCACCTCAACATTAGGCACATGACTTAATACGTCGCGGGCCAATTGGCAGCGAACGTCTAAATCGAGTAATGGCTTTTTATGTGGGCTCTCGGCAATGGCGACAACAATATGATCAAACATGCGCGAAGCACGCTCAATGAGGTCGGTATGGCCGTTAGTGATGGGATCAAACGTGCCGGGATAGATAACTTTAGTCATGAAATCCGCCTATGGGCGCTGCTACTAATTGGGTATGAGTGATGTATCTGGCGGCATGGTAATCAATTTATAAACAGCACTCAACAAATTGCTGATGAGTGCTGTTATTTGAACGCCAAAATAGAGGGAAACTAAGCCTTGGTAATGCTTTTAGCTAACAAACTGGCTTGTTTAAGGGCCAACCCATAAATAGAGAGCTGGGGGTTAGCGCCAATGCTAGTAGGGAAGGCTGAACCATCGATAATGTGTAAGTTATCGCTATGATGGAAGCGACCTTCGCTGTTGATCACGCTTTGGGTGACATCTTCACCCATGGTGCAGCCTCCCATTAAATGAGCGGTTAACAGGCGGTGGCGATGTAATTCTTGTGGCAGGCTATCAATGGCTTTTTTACATTTATCTAAGCTTGAATAGAATTGGGCATCATGGTGTAACGGCATGACTTTCTTAGCACCCGCGGCAAATTGCAGCTCGGCCATTTTATGGTGTGCTTTGCGTAATCCTGTCCATAAATAGTCCGATACCGGGTAGTCCAATACAGGTCGACCACCCTTATCGAGCTCAATAGAGCCCCCTTGGCTTTCTTCATGGAAACCATCTCGAAGCAATGAAATAGTGCTTTGTAAATTAGGCAGCATTTTCATGGTGTCTAATAGTTTAAAGCCATGTAGCCCCACAATTTGTCCGCTCATGGCAGGTTGCATGGGAGGCACTTCTAATTTAAAGCCAATGTCCCCTTGGGTTTGCCATTGGAAATGGTCAGAGTAAATCGATTGCGGGGCCCCATGAAATGGGTTCACCTCATCGCTCATTTGCGCAAGGCTGGCATTTACGGGGTGAATGGTGGTGCGCTTACCAATACGTTCGTGAGGGTCAGGTGCATTAGAGCGCAGTAATAAACCAGGGTTATTAATGGCGCCACCAGATAGAACAATATGAGGAGCCTTAAAGGTAATTTTTACCCCAGTTGGGGTTTTTCCGTCATCGCTTAATGCTAGGCAATCAACCGCTTCAGCCTTATGTTCGGAGAAAATAATGCGCTCAGCGCTGCAGCGATAATATAGCTCGCTGCCATTCTTTAATGCTTCCGGTACGGTGGTGACCAGCATGCTTTGTTTGGCATTGGTGGGACACCCCACGCCGCAATAACCTAAGTCCCAACAGCCATTGACGTTGCGAGGAATGACCGCCCATGTCCAGTCTTTTGCTTGGCAGCCAAGCTTTAAAATATCGTTATTGGCATTAGGGGGCATGGCCCATTTACTCACGTTTAGGCGTTTTTCCATCTGAGCAAAATAAGGGGCCATCTCCTCAGAGCTAAAGCCTTTTAAGTTATGTTCTTTTTGCCAGTGAGCAAGGGTTGGGTCTGGGGTGCGAAAACTTGATGTCCAGTTTACAACAGTACTACCGCCCACAGCGCGACCCTGAAAAATACTAATGGCACCATCTTTTGTGGTACGCCCAGCGCCTTCTTGGTAAAGGCTGCTGTAAGCTTCTAGTTCATCTAGATTGAAATCATCAGAGGTATATAAACCACCTTCTTCAACCATGACAACCTTCAAACCAGCTTGGCTCAAGACTTCAGCGCTCACGCCTCCGCCGGCTCCAGTGCCTACGATAATGACATCCGCTTCCACAGTGATGGATGATTCGATCTTGGCACCATCGTGAATTTGCCAATTTTCGCTTTTAGCGCGATCTTTAAAAATATCAGGTATGGCCATGAAGGCAGCTCCTACAAACGAAAGCGCGAGGTTAAGCGTTGTTGTTTTTAGTGATGAGAAGATTAGCGGTGGCGGGTAAATGGTAACCCACTTTGTCCCAAGCTAAGGGTTGGCCAAACCAAGTGGCGCACATGAGTTTATTAATGCCGTTGTAAGCCAAATTAAATAATGACAACGAACTTTCTCGCCAACTGTTTAAGAAATTTTCGATCTCCTCTTCGCTGGCATTTTCCCACTTGCTCCACACCCCAGTGGTTAGGCCACGGCTGATGCGCATGTTGAGTAGATTAAAAAGGTCTACCATTTGCGCAGCGTTATGTGGCCCTAAGTTAAAGATTGCTATGTCTATGTAGCTCAACGAGTTATCAAGGGCTTCTTTTTGCAGTTTATCATCACTTGGTAAGCTGCCTTTAAGAACCACTGGAATAACGGCTTTCAAAAATACAATGTCATCCGCTCGCAAGACTTTCCACGGGCCATTTTTTGGGGTTGCTTGAGTGCAGCCTGTTAATGTTGCGGTAAGACTGGTAGCGGTAAGGGCGGCCGAACTGGCCGCTCCTAGTTTTAAAAAATTACGTCTATTCATTATCTTTAAGTCTTTTATTTAGCGAACAATGAATTTGTAAATGAGTCGATGCATTAAGCGGCCATGAGGAGCGTAAATAAACTTGCCACTGTTGATGCGCCCTTTTTTATGGATGGATTTAGCATGGCTTAAAGATAGGAAGCCTTCCTTACCGTGATAATGGCCAATACCAGAATCTCCCACGCCACCAAACGGCATGTCGTCTTGCGCTATGTGCGATAAGCAATCGTTAATGGCCACACCACCGGCATGAGTGCCTTTTAATACATGGTCTTGTTCTTGTGAGTTATGACTGAACAAATAAAGCGCTAACGGGCGAGGGCGCTCGTTAACAAACGTCAATGCCTCATCTAAAGACTTGTAAGTTACGATGGGCAGTAATGGCCCAAAAATCTCATCTTGCATGACCTGCATTTGATCAGTTGTGTTGCTTAGTAGTGTTAGGGGAATTTTACGAGTGCCGCTGAAACCTTCATTGGCATGGTTAAGGGTCTCAAGGGCAGCCCCTTTTTCTTTGGCATCGGTTAGGTAGCCTTGCAAACGATTAAATTGGCGATCATTAATAATCGCTGTGTAATCGTCATTGCTTTTAATTGTGGGGTAGCTTTTCTTATAGGCCTGCGCAATTTGTGTTTTAACATCACCTAACATGTGCTCAGGGCATAAGATGTAATCTGGGGCGATACAGGTTTGACCAGCATTAGTAGCTTTACCAAAAATAATGCTCTCAGCAGCACCTTGCAGTGAAGCGTTGTCGGTAATGATGCACGGAGACTTACCGCCTAGCTCAAGGGTAACAGGCACTAGGTTTTTACCGGCGGCACTCATGACATGACGACCCACCATGGTAGAGCCAGTGAAAATTAAATGATCCCAATGTAGGCTAGAGAATTCAGCACCAACAGAGGCTTCCCCTAATACAACGGCTACTTGATCCTCATCAAATGCTTCGGCAAACATGCGCTGCATCACTTCGTTAGTGGCCGGGGTAAATTCAGATAGTTTAATCACGGCACGGTTACCGGCGGCTAGCGCGGCTGCTAAAGGGGCTGCTGAAAGTTGAACCGGATAGTTCCAAGGAGCAATAATGCCCACAACGCCTTTTGGCTGGTATAAAACTTGGTTAGAGGCAGGAGCAAATAAAGCGCTTACGTGACGCTTGCTGGGTTTCATCCACTTCTTAAGGTTTTTCTTGTTGTACTTGATGCCCTCTAAGGTCACCATAATTTCTGCAAGCAAAGTTTCATCTTTAGAGCGACAGCTGAAATCTTGATGTAAAGCCGCAGCTAATTCATCTTTGTATTTTCTTAATGCAGCTGCTAATTTGTCTAAGTCATCGCTACGTTGTTTGGCACTTGGGTACAGGTTTTTGGCAAAAGCGGCTTTCTGCTTAGCAAAGACATTCTCTAAATGTGCAATGTGGTGTTGCTCATCTTGTAACTGGCTGGCTGTAGCGACCATCTTGTTATCCTCTGCGAGATTTTCATTTTTTGTTATCAATGTTATTATTAGAGTGATTACTCTAAAGGTCAACACTATTTTTACATCTAGTGTCTAGAGGTGTTGCCTGTGGTCTGAATTTAACATCGGTTTGTCAGCCACTAACATGGCTGTGAAAATTAATTGGCCTGTGAATTACGGAAAAATTCAAAAAACACCTTCGTTTTTATGTTAAAAAGGCGCAGGTGAGTTGGTGAGCTGTAAGAAGGATCGAAATTGAAAGAGGCCGTAGTAGGTATAGGAGTGATATGAAGACACGGGATCGTATTATCCAAGCCAGTTTAGAAATGTTTAACGACCAAGGTGAGCGTAATGTTACCACTAACCATATTGCGTCGAAGCTAGGCATTAGTCCTGGTAATTTGTATTACCACTTTAAAAATAAGCAGCAAATCATTTACGATATTTACCTGATTTATGAAAAGCAGGTGGATGCAAACTTACAGGTACCCACTGATCGCCCTCTTAATATTAATGACAAGGTGATTTATCTGGAAACCATTTTCCAAGGGCTATGGGATTACCGTTTTTTACACCGTGACTTACAGCACTTACTGCAAAATGATGAAGAGCTTCAGAAGCGATATAACGTCTTTTTCAAGCGCTGCCTGAAAGCCACGCAAGATATTTATTTTGGCTTACGTGATGCCGGTATGTTGAATGCGTGCGATGAGGATTTAAGAGCGTTAGCGCTTAATACTTGGATTTTAGTCACTTCGTGGTTTGGGTTTATTCACAGTAATTTACTCAGTGATAATGAACGCGAAGAAAGTCGTGAGCTGTTAAATGCTGGGATCTATCAAATATTTGCCCTTGAAAGACCCTTCCTAAAAGAAGAATTCAGAGAGCCTGTCGCCATGCTAGTTGAGCAGTTGGGGTTATCTTTGGATCAGTTATCGGTGTTGCCTAGTTAGCAGCTAGACAAAAAGCGCTTAATGACACTACTTTAAGCGCTTTTTGAAAGGGTTCATGAGCCTTGGTTTTGGTACAAGCACAATCTTACTTGGCCCGCTTTTTTGTCTCGATGCAGGCGCCAGCTACTGGGCAGGTTCAGCTTGTTTAGGTCTTGTTCACTCTCTATATATACCCACGCGTTTTTACTTAATAAATTTTGTGACTCTATTAGTTCTAGGCATTTAGGCAGCAGCCCTTTATTAAATGGCGGGTCTAGGAATATAAGATCAAATTGCTGTTCACATTGTGCCAGCCAATTTAGCGCATCGGTTTGTACCACTTGAGCATCGGACGTATTTAGGGTTTTAACATTATCTTTCAGCTGGCTGGCGGCTTTTGCGTTCATTTCTAACAGGGTGAGATTTTGCGCGCCGCGAGATAAGGCCTCGAATCCTAGTGCGCCTGAACCGGCAAATAAGTCCAGTACTCTGGCGCCAGGCACCACAGGCTGCAGCCAGTTAAAGACGGTTTCTCTGACTCTATCTGTGGTGGGGCGCAGGCCATCCACATCGGGAAAAGGCAAAAAACGGCTGCGCCATTGTCCGCCAATAATTCGTAAACGGTTGCCTGATTTTTTTGCTGCCATAATGAATTCTTAGAAAATAAACGAATGGTTAGAGTGAGTGATTTAAAGCGAGTAATAATTGTTGCGACGTCTGTTGCCAGCTATCCATATCGATGTCTTTTAAATGATTCAGGTTGTCGGCCATCTGATTGACCGGTAAACCGTAAGCATTTAAATGCACAAGATAACGACTTAAAGCCTGAGCTCCTTGCAGTTGTTTGAGCCATGTGTGGGCTATTTGACGTTTTGCGCGCAGCATAATATCCCAATCAAACTCTCCTTGCTCTATTTGTTTAAGTTGCCCAATAACTTGGTTTCTTCCTTGTACATAAACAGTGCTATTGAGTTGGCCAAATTGATAATTCACTTGCTTGGGCGCTTGCTGATTTAACACATGGCTAAGTAGATGGTGGCTGGCTTCATTGAGCTGCTTAATGCCCGGTTGAACGACCACAGATATGTCAGCCGATTGAGCTTGATGAATGCCCTGGGGCTTAAGCTGCAATTCGCTGGCACTTAAGTATTTCGACATTGGGAGCACTGTTTCAGTGATGACCTGTGCCGTTTGCTGGTCTACATTGCCTACTACACTCATGTATAAACGCCTGGGATGCAGATACTGGTGATGAAAGCTTTGCAGTTGCTGACGGCTAATCGACTGTAAGCTATGGGTGCTACCTTGTTTAGGGCCGGCATAAGGGTGTTCACCATAAGCTTGGCTTCTAAGTTGATCGGTTAGACTATTTTTGTTTTTTCGTAATTGTGTCAGCCAATTATTGGCCAAAACAGGGTGATACAAGAGGGCACTGGTTTGGCTGAGTTGCCTTTTAAGAGTGCTGGGGTTTGTATTTAAGCTTAAACCAATTTTAATGAAATCTTGGTCTAAAGATATTTTCATATTTAAAGAGCGTTGTTTACTTTCGTATTTTAATAATTGGGCAAGAAGATAAGCAGAGCCTTTTAGTGTTTGGTCGTAACGGTAGCCAGCCTTGTACCAGAACTGCACTTCTATACTGTCGCTGATTTGAGGGGTGTACCAAATGATGGCGCCACTATCACTTTGCCAAGTATTCACATTCAAATTAGGGGCATCTGGCAACGATAATTTTTCAGCCCCAGGTCCTGTGCTGCTTAATATTACGATTAACACAACGCTCACTAGCATGAGTATATTCAGACTTAAGCGGTTGAATTTGGGCTGTTGAGTGTTTTTCATAACAGCATTCCTTGCTGAAGATTGGGTGTTTTTTGAAAAGTGACCAAAAGTAATATGGATTGGCTTTAAGTAATTAAATGGATGCCAATGGCTTTTAATTCAACACATGCAACCAATGTGTTTATAAGGGCATGAATAGACGCTTTATGCCCTTGAAACCTGAACTCATAGCGGTTTTTAGCCAAGACTAATGTTAGGATAGCTCTTTTATTTAATTAGGTGGAAATTGACCCATGTTCGGTTGGGGTAAATCCAAAAAAAAGGCAGAGAAAAAAGCCTCCTTAGAGGAGTCTGCCAAAGACATATTAGTTGAAGAAACTCAAACCCCTGATGCCGTAGAGCCAGAGGTGGCGCCTGTTGTTGTGCCCGAAGAAGTGATGCCTCCTGCGGTGGTGGTTGAAGCCAAAGAAGAGCCGCAAGAAGTTTCTGACAAAGCCAAGCCTGAAAATGAAGAGAAAGCCAAAAGTAAAACTGGCTTCTTTGCTCGTATTAAATCAGGGCTATCGCGGACTCGTAGTAACTTGGCTGGAGGATTAGGCGATTTACTGCTGGGTAAAAAAGAGATCGATGATGACCTGCTGGAAGACATTGAAACTCAGCTGCTCATGGCTGATGTAGGTGTGGCAGCCACCCAAGAGATCATTAAGGATTTAACGGAGCGTTCAAGCCGTAAAGAATTGAAAGACAGTGGTGCTTTGTATGAAGCATTAAAAGAAAGCTTAAGTGAAATATTACGCCCTTGTCATGAGCCTTTAGTAATCGATACCTCTAAAAAGCCTTATGTGATTTTAATGGTGGGTGTAAATGGTGTGGGTAAAACCACCACCATTGGTAAAATGGCCAAACATTTTCAATCAGATGGTAAGTCAGTGATGCTGGCCGCAGGGGATACCTTCCGTGCCGCCGCCGTTGAGCAACTGCAAGCCTGGGGTGATCGCAACGACGTGCCTGTTGTGGCACAGCATACTGGGGCGGATTCAGCCTCGGTGATTTTTGATGCGGTTCAATCAGCACAAGCCAAAGGCGTAGATATTGTTATTGCTGATACCGCTGGGCGTTTGCAAAATAAGGGTCACCTTATGCAAGAGCTTGAGAAAGTGGTTCGAGTCATGAAAAAACTAGATGACAGCGCGCCTCATGAGGTGATGTTGGTGCTAGATGCCGCCACCGGCCAAAATGCGTTAAGCCAAGCCAGTATTTTTCAGCAAGCAGTGGGTGTGACCAGTATTAGCTTAAGTAAGTTAGATGGCACAGCTAAGGGCGGAGTCATTTTTGCTATTGCTAAAGAATTGCAGCTTCCTGTGCGCTTTATTGGTGTGGGTGAGCAAATTGATGATCTACGACCTTTCGATCGCGAGCAATTTATCGACGCGTTATTCGCTAAAGAATAAGACTTAAACTTATTCATGCCTTATGGGCGAGGGAGTCGTTATTTCCTTGGCCCATTCAAACAATAATTATTAAAGGTAGCTTCCATCGTGGCCCATGTTCGCTTTGATAACGTTAGCAAAAGCTACCCAGGTGGGCATCACGCGTTAAGTGGCGTTAACTTTGAAATTAACCAAGGTGAAATCGCTTTTCTCACCGGCCATTCTGGTGCAGGTAAAAGTACCCTTCTTAAACTGATCATGCTCATGGAAAAAGCCACTCAAGGACAAGTGCTGGTGGATGGTGTGAACCTATCACGGCTTGGTAATAGTCAAATTCCTTATCATCGTCGCCGAGTGGGTGTGGTCTTTCAAAATCACCAGTTATTATTTGATCGCAGCGTTTTCGAAAATGTCGCGTTACCTTTACGTATTAGCGGCTACAGTAGCCGTGACTTAGAGCGCCGTGTCAGAGCCGCCTTAGATAAGGTAGGTTTATTGAAAAAAGAAAAACAATCCCCTATAGAGCTAAGCGGTGGAGAGCAGCAGCGCATCGGTATTGCCCGTGCGGTTGTGAACAAGCCAAGCCTGATACTTGCCGATGAGCCAACAGGTAACCTTGATCCCACATTAAGCGCCGAAATTATGCGTCTTTTTGAACAGTTTAATGACGTGGGTGTATCGGTGCTCATTGCGAGTCATGATTTACCACTCATTGACCGTTTAGATCATAGGGTGATTGGCTTGAAAGATGGGCGTTTATTGAATGAACGCCCAGCAGGGGGCTTGTAATGAGCACATCAAGATCTTCTGCCTCTTCGAAAAGCGGAGCCCGCCAAAGCAAGGTAACCGTTAATAGTCAGTGGAAAGCCTATTTACAACACCACAGAGTAACCGCCAAAGACAGCTTAATACGTTTATTAAAATCTCCCGGCTCAAGCATCATGACCTGGTTAGTGCTGGGCATTGCCTTGTCGTTACCCATGACCCTGTTTGTATCGCTTGAAAATGTTAAGCAGCTAAGCCGTGTGTGGGATCAGAGCAGCCAAATTAGCGTGTATTTAAAAAAGGGCGTGGTGCCGAGGTTAGCGCAGGGTTTGAGTGAAGAAATCCAAGCGCTACCGCAAGTGACCAGTGCCTATTACATTAGCCCAGAACTAGCATTAAAAGAATTCAGTGCCGCCACTGGCTTAAGTGATGTCGTCGAGGGCTTAGAGAGTAACCCGCTTCCTGGTGTGATTAGTGTTGTGCCTAATTTAGCCAGTCAAGATGCCAAGGCCATGGAGAAGCTACAAGATCAACTCATGCACTTTGTGCAAGTAGAGTCGGTGCAGCTAGATCTATTATGGGTGAAGCGTTTATATCAGTTTATGGAATTGGGTCAACGTATGGTGTGGGCGTTAGCCTTATTATTAGGGTTAGCTGTATTGCTGATTATTGGTAACACCATTCGACTGTCTATAGAGAACCGTCGTGATGAAATTCTTGTGGTGAAGTTAGTAGGAGGCACAGATGCATTTGTACGCAGGCCTTTTTTATACACAGGCATTTGGTTTGGTTTAGGCGGGGGTTTAATCGCTTGGTTTTTACTAAGCCTAGGCCTTTATTGGCTATCTGGGCCCGTTGAGCAGCTTATTGGGCTTTACGGCAGTGAATTTGTCTTATCTGGACTAGGCGTAAAGGACAGCTTACTGCTAATTTGTGATGGGGTGGTATTAGGTTGGTTAGGGGCTTGGTTGGCAGTTTCTCGTCATTTGGCCCGAATTAACCCGTAGTGAAACTTTAGTCACCTTTAAGGCTCCAAAGTACAAAGCTTGGCTTTTTGTGCCTAAAAGGCCCTAAAACACACGAAAGTGTTAGATGGAACATTGAGTTGCATCAAATATTAGTAAAGAACTTTAATCAGCCTTGGCGCTCTAAAAACACAGTGCTACACTGCAAATCAGTTAAAAATCCTAATTCGATTAAGATATCGTTACAAAGGGAGAGTACCAGTACATGAACACGAGTTTAATGGCCAATTCCATCGCTAGTTTAACTCCAGGTCGCGATATAGATGGCTATTTAAATGCGATTGGTGGCATAGCTGTATTGACCGCCGAGGAAGAAAAAGAAATCGCAGAGCGTCTGTACTTTGATGGCGACCTAGAAGCTGCACGTCACTTGGTGGTATCTCACCTACGTTTTGTGGTGCATATTGCCCGTAGCTATAGTGGTTATGGCTTAAACCAATCTGACCTTATTCAAGAAGGTAACGTGGGATTGATGAAAGCGGTTAAACGCTTTAACCCAGAAGTGGGTGTGCGATTGGTGAGCTTTGCGGTTCACTGGATCAAAGCAGAAATACACGAATTTATTTTGAAAAACTGGCGCATCGTTAAAGTGGCCACCACTAAAGCACAACGTAAGTTGTTCTTTAATCTACGTGGTGCCAAGAAAAAGCTAGGCTGGTTAAATGAAAGTGAAGCTCAGAATATCGCCGATGATTTGGGTGTTAAGCTTAAAGATGTACATGAAATGGAAGGTCGTTTAACCGCATTTGATGCCACATTTGATAGCCCAGTTGCCGATGACGATGACAGTGCGTATCAGGCACCTGCGAACTATCTGGAAGATCATAGTTTTGAACCAGCCTCCATGGTGGAGAAAGAAAACTACGAGCAGGATTCAACGGCCCGCTTAACAGAAGCCATGCAACAGCTAGATGAACGTAGCCAGGATATTCTTATGCGTCGCTGGTTGCAGGAAGATAAAGCAACCCTTCATGAATTAGCCGCTGAATATGGTGTATCGGCTGAGCGAATTCGCCAGTTAGAGAAAAATGCCATGAACAAGGTGAAAGGGATGTTAAGCGAAGAAGATTAATTCTTTGGCTATACCCCTTTAAAAACAGGCTGCTTCGGTGGCCTGTTTGCGTTGTACGGACTCTATTTCACAACTACTGTCAGTTTCCGACACAATCTCACCGTCTATTCTGGTGATAGTACACGCATGTGGCGCTGATTATCAGCTTCAGGCACCGTCTTACTTCCTGAAACAACGGCACCGATTGTTTGTTCCTGACATAATCTCACCTTCTATCCTAGTGAAGTACATCTCTACAGGCACCGATTGTCAGTTCCCGACACAATCTCAGTACCTACATCCTTGTAGGCACTTGATAAATTCTGTCAGAGCAGTATCTTTGCGCCCTTATGAAATCGAATAAAATTCTACTGATTACAGGCGCTGCATTGGCGGCTATTAGCGTCATGATGGGCGCATTTGCCAGTCACGCATTAAAAGCTAGGCTTACTGAGCAGGCGCTGGGGTGGATATCCACAGGTGTGCAATACCAAATGTTCCACGCCTTGATAGTGGTGGTATTAGCATTTGCACTTATTCAGTGGCCTAATTGGCGTGGTTTAAAAGCAGCGGCTTACAGCTTTATAATAGGTATGCTGTTGTTTAGCGGCAGTTTGTATTTTATGGCAATTACCGATATTCGCACCCTAGGCATACTCACTCCCATTGGAGGGGTGGCTTTGCTATGTGGTTGGGGCCTATTAATTTGGGCTGCATGTGCAGTAGATACAGTTTTTGGAAAACAAAATGACAGATAAACCATCTTCACAAACTCAGGCTGAGCCAGAAAACGAGCCAGCTAAAGAAGAACAAGTGACTTATGCTAAACGCATTAAATCATTTGTGATTCGTGCCGGGCGAATGACCGATGCTCAACGTGAAGGTTATAAAGCGCACTTCTCTGAAAAAGGCTTGTTGCTTGATAGCGGCATGCTAGATTACCAAGCCATTTTTGGTAACGATAACCCTGTGGTATTGGAAATTGGCTTTGGCATGGGCAAAAGCCTTATTGAAATGTGCCAAGCGAATCCAAACTTAAATTACATTGGTATTGAAGTGCATACCCCTGGTGTGGGGAAAATATTACGTGATGCAGATGACTTTAACATTCAAAATTTGCGTGTATTTAAAGAAGACGCCATTGAAGTATTAGCACAATGCATTAAAGACAATAGCCTGCAAACCGTGCAACTTTATTTTCCCGATCCATGGCATAAAGCACGTCACCATAAACGCCGCATTGTGCAGTTAGGCTTTGCAGAAACTTTGCGTAACAAGCTTAAAGTGGGTGGTACATTTCACATGGCCACCGATTGGGAAAACTACGCAGAGCACATGATGGAAGTGATGAATGAAGCACCGGGCTATAAAAATATAGTGGCTGCTGGTGAGTATCACCCTCGTCCTGAATTTCGACCTTTAACCAAATTTGAAAAGCGCGGTGAAAATTTGGGCCATGGGGTTTGGGATCTAATTTTTGAAAAAGTGAGCTAGCCAGTTTTAAAACAGCTTGGTAGCCCAATAAAAGATTTATTACACTGATTGGTAGAATTTACGGGATTGAAGTTATGTTGAAAAAAGATAAAGAAAAAGTATTTGGTGGTGAGTGGACTGAAGACAGCATGCGCTTTTTCCTTGAAAGCAAAAGCCATGATGGTACTGATGTTGATTACATTAATATCTTAAAAGCGTATCAATACATGACGGCCGATACTTTTGCTGAATTCATTACCTTTTTTAAAGAAGAAGGCCACAATGTTTCGGCGAAGAATTTAGATGGCCAAAGTGCCATGGCTGTCATCGCATCTCACGCGCCTGGCAAGCCTTATAGCGATGCCCTTAAAGCAGCGGGTGCTGAATAGTTCGGATATGAATTATGCATCCAAAAAAAGGCGAACAAACAGTTCGCCTTTTTTTGTATTATAGACAATGAAACGGCATTTTTATTCAGTTAGATAACTGCACTTCGAAAGCGCTTTAAAATAATTAATTTGCACAGTTTAAAGAAACTTTTCTAGCAGTTCATTTAAAAAAAGCTGCCCTTTAGATGTGGTTTTTATTTCATTAGTATTTTCTAATAGCCCAGCCTCAATAGCATGCTCCATTTTCGATTTGCAATGCTTAATACTTAGACCAGTGCGTTGTTCGAAAATCTCAAAAGACGTGCCTTGATACAATCGCAATGCATTCATGAAGAATTCTAAATCACGATCCTCTAAGGCTATTTCTTCGGTATTTACCGAATGAATTTTGTCTTTGTTTAAATAGTCTTTTGGTAAGCGAGTCTTACTGGTACGAATGATGGTGCTTTTTTCTGGGTCGTTATGAATGACGGTGATTTTTCCATGGGCACCGGCACCAATGCCTAAGTAGTCTCCAAATTGCCAATAGTTAATATTGTGTCGGGCTTGTTTACCAGATTGTGCATAAGCCGAGATTTCATATTGATTAAACCCATGCTGTGCTAAAAGGGCCTGCCCCGCTTCTTGAATTGACCAAAGGGTTTCATCTTGCGGAAGTTGCGGTGGGTACTTATAAAATTCGGTATTAGGCTCAATGGTCAATTGGTACCAACTAATATGGGTTGGGCCTAAATCAATGGCTTGCTGAATGTCGTTTAAGGCATCTTGCAAAGATTGATCAGGCAAGCCATGCATTAAATCTAAATTAAAATTACTAAAACCAGCGTCTTTAGCCAACTTAACGGCCTGTTTAGCTTCAAGGCCGTTGTGAATTCGCCCTAGGTGTTTTAACTGGTGATCTTGAAAGCTTTGAATGCCAATAGACAAGCGATTAATGCCAAGCTCCCGGTAACCTTTAAATTTTTCCGCTTCAAAAGTACCAGGGTTGGCCTCTAGGGTAATCTCAATATCATGGCTGAAATTAAGCTTCTTTTTTAAACCTATGAATAAATCTTCAAAGGCTTTAACGCTTAATAAGGATGGTGTACCACCGCCAATAAAAATACTTTGAATATCTCGCCCTTGTACCCAAGCCATGTCTCGCTCTAGGTCCGCCAATAGGCTCTCTATGTATTCTTGTTCTGGCAGTGTTTCCTCGGCTTTATGGCTATTGAAATCACAATAGGGGCATTTACGTACGCACCAGGGCACATGAATGTATAAGGACAGAGGCGGTAGAGTTAATGGCATTAATATTACAATCTGAAGATTTGATTAAGCTGTTTAATAGCTTGACCGCGGTGACTGATTTTACTTTTTTGATCTTTGGTTAGTTGCGCTGCGCTTAATTTAAGTTCGGGCACAAAAAATAGCGGGTCGTAACCAAAGCCACCAACACCTTGTAGCTCGGTTTTAATTTCACCTTCCCAGCTACCTTGGCAAATGATTGGTGTGGGGTCTTGCCAATGACGAACATAAACCAGGATGCAATGAAAACGAGCGGTGCGTTTCTCGCTTGCCACATCCTTCAGCTCACTTAGTAGCTTAAGATTGTTTTGTTCATCGCTGCAGTCTAAGCCTGCGAAACGAGCACTGTATATTCCAGGTGCGCCTAACAACGCATCCACTTCTAAGCCGCTGTCATCAGACAATGCTGGCAGGTTGGTAATTTTACTGGCATGACGAGCTTTTAATATGGCGTTTTCAACAAACGTTAGGCCGGTTTCTTCTGCACTTTCAACGTCAAACTGAGTTTGAGGAATTAACTCTACGTTAAAAGAGTCTAAGGCATTTTGAAGTTCAACTAGTTTGCCTTTGTTGCCACTGGCTAGAACGACTTTGTGTTTACTCATTTATTTTACTCCCCTTGATAAAAACGCTGACTAAATTCTACGTCTAGGGTTTTATTGGTGCCTTCTGGGGTGACTTTTAAGTGAAAGCGGTACATGTCGGAATCATAAAAATCAAAGGTGCTGTAAAAATATAAGGCGTTGGTTTCTTGAATACGAATGAAGTTGAGTTCTCGTGTTTGGCCAATTAAATTAGACACTTTACCTTTTAACTTGGCGTTCCAAGATACCGGTAATTCGCTCACACCGGTTTTTAATACGCTAATGCTAAGGTAGCCAAGAGCACGGCTGCGAGGAATGCCATAGCTTTTGGCAACGTCTTTATCCAGCTCTGAACTGGTTAAGCCAATGTAATGAACTTCAAAGTCGCCATACACCTTTTTTTGTTCGGCTATGGCGAACGTTGCCATTAAGCAAAGCCATAAAGAAAAAAATAAACGCATGGAAAGCTCCTTATTCAAAATAATTAACGCGAAACACGATAAATCGCGATTTCACCTAAAAGGTTTGGCCAAGTACGAATGGCTAGTGACTCTTGATGGTCTTTATTGACCACAGTGCGATCTAAAATATGCAAACCTTTTTCACGGCATAGCTTTTCAAAGTCTTGAAAAGTACACATGTGAATATTAGGTGTGTCATACCAGTTAAAGGGTAAGGTTTTTGACATGGGCATTTTACCTTTTAACATTAGAAACAAACGCGTACGCCAGTAACCAAAGTTAGGAAAAGTAATAATGGCTTCTTTACCCACGCGCAGCATGTCTTCTAATAATAAATCGGGGCGATCTACCGCCTGCAGTGCTTGGGTCATAATAACGGTATCGACACTGCCATTTTTAAAATGCTGTAGGCCATCGTTTAAATCATGCTCAATAACGTTAAGGCCCTTCTCAACACAACTAACAATGCTGTCAGGGTTAATCTCCAAACCATAGGATTTACATTTTTTATGCTGCTTTAAAAATGACAGTAAATCCCCTTGGCCACACCCTAAATCCAGTACTTGGCTTTCAGGGCTTACCCAGCTTTGAATGATGTTTAAATCACTTCTTAAAGTCATAATTTAAGATCCTTCACCACGCGATTCATGTAAGCGCCAAACACGTTTATGTATCTTGGAATGGGTATGAGGAAAGCATCGTGGCCTTTCTCTGATTCGATCCGCGCGTAGGTGACATCTTTATCGGCTTCAATTAATGCATCTACAATTTCTTCACTGCGCTCAGGGCTAAAACGCCAATCGGTGGTAAAGCTCACTACCAAAAACTTACAGGTAGCTTCATCTAAACACTTGGCAAGATCATGCTGGTAATACTGGGCAGGGTCAAAGTAGTCCAAAGCCTTGGTCATTAGCAGATAAGTATTGGCATCAAAGGTGGTGCTGAATTTTTCACCTTGATAGTGCAAATAACTTTCCACCTGAAATTCAGGTTTGTAGTTATAGCCCACTTCATCGCCTTTCATGTCTCGACCAAATTTTTCACCCATGGCGTCGTCACTTAAATAGGTTAAGTGGGCGAGCATGCGAGCGGTCATTAGGCCCGTTTTAGGAATGGCATTTTTTACCATGTAGTGGCCGTCATGAAACTCAGGGTCTTTCATAATGGCGTTACGGGCCACTTCATTAAAGGCGATATTCTGGGCTGACAACTTAGGTGCTGAGGCAATCACCACGCTGTAATGAAGACGTTCAGGATATTGAATGCTCCAGCGTAAAGCCTGCATGCCTCCTAAACTACCGCCAATCACCGCGGCAAATTTTTCTATGCCTAAACGGTCAGCTAAGCGCGCTTGGCTTTCTACCCAATCACGCACCCGTACCATGGGGAAATCGCTGCCGTAAGGCTGGCCAGTTTCTGGATTGGTGGTGGTAGGGCCTGTACTGCCATGACAACCACCTAGGTTGTTAACAGATAATACAAAGAATTTATTAGTATCGATGACTTTACCCGGACCAATGCAGGCGTCCCACCAACCTGGGCGTTTGTCTCCTTCATGGAAGCCAGCAGCATGATGGTGGCCACTTAGGGCATGGCAAATAAGTACGGCATTGCTTTTATCAGCATTTAACTCACCGTAGCTTTCATAAATTAATTCATAGCTGGCAAGAGTCTTACCGCTGACCAGCGTCAACGGTTCATCAAACTGGGCTATTTGCGGCGTGATCACGCCAACTGAATTGGCAGAATTCGATTGCGGCATTCAATTGGGTCCAAAAAAAGAAGAGAAAATAAAAAGGCTGCGCAGTGTACGCTACGCAGCCCACAAGACCTAAGTTTATAGGGCGCTTATAAACCAATAATGAAGCCTGGTGCGCCAGTGCTTATGGCAACATTCATGAGAATTACTTCAAATATTTTAATTAGAAGAATGATAACTATAGGACTTAAATCTAGACCGCCCATATCAGGCATACGCTTGCGAATTGGCTCCATTACGGGCTCAATTATTTGCTTTAATAATAACAACGCAGGGTTGTAGCTTTGTGGTGCAAGCCAGCTGGCGATGATTGTAATGAGCAGTCCCCAGAAGTACAGCTTAAGGAACAAGCCAATGCTACCAAGTAATGCCCAAACCGCAATATTAGAAACAGAAATGGGCCAGCCAACCATGGCAATGGAGACCGAGATAGCAATACACTCTAGAATGAATAACAACACTAATGCTGCTATGTCATAACCGCCAAATCCAGGCATGACCTTGCGAATAGGCACTAGCACAGGGGAGGTTGCTTTAACGATAAACTGACTAATTGGGTTGTGAAAGTCTGCGCGCACGGCTTGCAATAAGAAGCGTAAAACAACAATGAACATGTAAAAGCCAGCAAGAGTATTGACCAGTAATAAGCCAATTTGAGATGCGGTGGATTCCATGAATAACTCCTGTACCTAAAAATTAGATGAAGCGTATATTATGCTAATACACTTAGTTGTAATTGGTTGATCTCAGTAATGCCTTTTTTCGCAAGCGCCAGCATGGCATTTAGCTCTTCAGGCTGGAATGGCTCGCCTTCAGCCGTACCTTGAACTTCAATGAAGCCACCGTTGTCGGCCATAATCACATTTAAATCGGTTTCAGCATTGCTGTCTTCGGCATAGTCTAAATCCAGAACGGCTTCGCCCTTGTAAATGCCAACAGACACAGCACCAATCATATATTTAATAGGGCTTTTCTTTAATAAACCTTCGGCCAACATGTAATTAATCGCGTCGACTAATGCAACACAAGCCCCAGTAATAGAGGCTGTTCGAGTTCCACCATCCGCTTGAATAACATCGCAATCAATGGTGATACTGTTTTCACCCAATGCTTCAAGATCAATGGCTGCCCGTAAAGAGCGACCAATTAAGCGACTAATTTCAACTGTACGACCACTTTGCTTACCTTTGGCTGCTTCTCGCATCATACGAGAATTAGTAGAGCGCGGTAACATGCCGTATTCAGCCGTCACCCAGCCTTGGCCTTTACCACGCAAAAATGACGGTACGCGACTTTCCACTGTGGCGGTACAAATAACCTTAGTATCACCAAACTCAACCAACACCGAGCCTTCGGCGTGTTTGGTAAATTGACGGGTAATCTTCAGGTCTCGTAGCTGGTCTAACGCGCGGCCGCTTGGTCTCATGATGTGAATGCCCTAAAGTGAAAAATAAATTAATGGACAGCATTATAGCGTGCTTCTGGGCTGCGCCAAGGGAAAAGGCTCTATCTTTACGGTA
>OJDR01000064.1_pt1 | contig 47183 bp, 49 predicted proteins | sample 1593081 | NCBI WGS metagenome assembly OJDR01 (sample SAMN05416873, study PRJEB24817) | seawater metagenome | isolation source: Sea water | place: Canada:Atlantic | collected 2013-11
ATATTAAATACCATGGGCGTGTATGCCCCTGGGTTTGGCATGGTCGGTACCATAGTGGGCCTAATTATTATGCTGGACAACATGGGGGGGGACATGGCTAACCTGGGCAAGGGTTTAGCATTAGCTTTAATTACCACCCTTTATGGCGTGTTGTTGGCTAACTTGCTTTTTAAGCCCACTGCCGCACAGGTTACCGAGAAGCAAGAACAAGAATATTTTCGCCATGAGCTGATAACGGATGGCTTTGTCATGTTGGCTGAGAAAAAAGATTCTTTGCTTATTCAAGACCGCCTTAATGCTTATATTAAGCCCAGTAAGCGCTATCAACCTGCTGACGCTGGAGACTGATATGTCTTTGGTTTTACCTAATGAGCAATAAAACCGGAAAGCGTGGCCTAAGACGTCGCCGTCAAACCTTTGATGCTGATGGCGAAGGCTGGATTGTCACCTATGCCGACGCCATTACCTTGCTGTTGGCTTTTTTTGTGATGATTTTATCTGTGTCTGATCTGAATCAGGGCAAAGTCGAGGCGTTATCAGAGGGCTTGGCTGATGCCATATCTAACAGAAAGCCCGTTACCCCTTTTACCGACATTAAAAAAGAACTGGACGAAATCATCTCAGAGCATGATATGGGAGAGAACGTCAGTGTGAATATTGATTCTAAAGGGGTGAAAGTAGAGTTTTCCAATTTCTCTCTTTATGACTCGGGCAGCGCTGCTATAAAAGCGGAAGCATTACCCATGCTAAATGAAGTCAGCAAGGTCATTGCCACCACCACTCATGAAACACACTTAGTTGAAATAGAGGGCCATACCGATGATGTGCCCATTCGCAGTGCGCGTTTTCCATCCAATTGGGAGCTTAGTTCTTCTCGGGCCAGCAATGTGGTGAAGTATCTTCTGGGTAAGGGCATTAATAAAGAGCGGCTTAAAGCCTCTGGTTATGCTGACTCTAGGCCTAAGAGTGCTCTGGCAGAGGGGGAGAGCATGAGTGATAAAAAGCGAGCAGCTAATCGGCGGGTGGTTATTTATGTTCGCCGATACTAAATTTTAATTGTTTAAAATTTAAGCTAATCTTGGTGGGAGCGAAGTAGGTTATTTTTTGAGTGTTGCACCATTTTGGAAAAGACTTTGTCAGATGCTTCTGGTAAACTGCAACGCCATCTTATTCACACAAATCCAACACATTTATTCGGATTCACCAGTTTATGTCGACTCGTTTTATTTTCGTCACCGGTGGCGTTGTCTCCTCATTGGGTAAAGGCATCGCTTCGGCATCTCTAGCGGCTATTTTAGAGGCCCGTGGTCTGAATGTGACCATGCTTAAACTGGACCCCTATATAAATGTAGATCCAGGTACCATGAGCCCATTTCAACATGGTGAAGTATTTGTGACCGAAGACGGCGCAGAAACTGACCTAGATTTAGGCCACTATGAGCGTTTCATTCGCACCACCATGTCTAAACGTAATAACTTTACCACTGGCCGCATTTATATGGATGTTATCCGTAAAGAGCGTCGTGGTGATTACTTAGGCGGAACAGTGCAGGTTATTCCTCACATTACCGATGAAATTAAACGCCGCGTATACGAAGGTGCCGAAGGCGCTGAAGTGGCATTGGTAGAAATTGGCGGAACCGTAGGTGATATTGAGTCTCTTCCTTATATGGAAGCGGTGCGTCAGCTTAAGCTAGAGCTTGGCAGCAAGCGTGCGTTATCTATGCACTTAACCTTGGTGCCTTATATTGCAACAGCCGGTGAGACTAAAACCAAGCCTACCCAGCATAGTGTTAAAGAATTACGCTCTATTGGCCTTCAGCCAGATATTCTAATTTGTCGTTCTGATCATCGCATCGACTCTGGTTCATTGCGCAAAATTGCACTGTTCACTAACGTTGAAGAACGTGCGGTTATCCCATTAGAAGACGCCGATACCATTTATCGCATTCCTTCGTTGCTGAAAGCCACTGGCCTTGATGATTATGTTATCGAGAAGTTTGGTCTTGAGTGTGATGAAGCTGATTTGTCAGAATGGGATGCGGTAGTCGATGCCAAGTTAAACCCTGAAAACGAAATTAACATCGCTATGGTTGGTAAATACATGGAGTTGCTGGATGCTTATAAATCTCTAATTGAAGCCATTGACCATGCCGGCCTTAAGAATCGTACTAAGGTCAAAATTGAATATATCGATTCAGAAATCATTGAGCGTGATGGTTGCAGTATTCTTGAAGGTAAAGATGCCATTCTCGTGCCTGGTGGCTTTGGCCATCGTGGTGTAGAAGGTAAAATTCGTACTGTTCAATACGCCCGTGAAAACAAAGTGCCTTATTTGGGTATTTGCTTAGGCATGCAATCAGCCGTAATCGAATTTGCTCGTAACGTTTGTGGGTTAACCGATGCCCATAGTACTGAATTTAATTTAAATACCGCGGATCCGGTTGTGGGTTTAATTACCGAATGGACCACATCTGAAGGCGATAAAGAGCAACGCTCTGAAGCATCTGACCTTGGTGGAACCATGCGTTTAGGTGGTCAAGAATGTCGCTTAACACAAGGCTCCTTATCTGCCGATGCCTATGCCAGCGAAACCATTGTTGAGCGTCATCGTCACCGCTATGAAGTAAACAATAACTACCTTGAAGTGCTTGAGAAAAATGGCTTGCGCATTGCTGGCCGCTCTATGGATGGCAACTTAGTAGAGGTAGTTGAAGTGGTTGATCATCCATGGTTCGTGGCTTGTCAGTTCCACCCTGAATTTACTTCAACACCGCGTGATGGGCATGGTTTATTCACAGCCTTCATTGCAGCAGCGAAAAAACAAGCTGGTGTTGCTTAAAACAAAATTCGAACAAATTATCTTATTAATTAGTTATTAAAATTTTATTGGAGACAGAGTTTACTATGTCTAATATCGTCGATATTAAAGCTCGTGAAGTTATGGATAGCCGCGGCAACCCTACGGTTGAAGCAGATGTATATTTAGAAGGTGGTTTCTTCGGTACCGCTTGTGCACCTTCTGGTGCTTCAACGGGTTCTCGTGAAGCGCTTGAGTTACGTGATGGCGACAAATCTCGCTACCTGGGCAAAGGTGTTTTAAAAGCCGTTGCCAATATTAACGGTGCTATTAAAGACGCTGTATTGGGTATGAATGCGATTGACCAGCGTGCCCTTGATGACAAAATGCTTGAACTAGACGGCACTGAAAACAAAGCCACCTTAGGCGCTAACGCCATTCTAGCGGTATCACTTGCTGCTGCTAAAGCGGCCGCTCAAGCAAAAGGTGTTGAATTATATGAGCACATTGCTGATTTAAACGGCACTTCTGGCCAGTACACCATGCCGTTGCCGATGATGAACATTCTTAACGGTGGCGAGCACGCTGATAACAATGTAGACATTCAAGAATTTATGGTTCAGCCAGTGGGCTTTACTTCTTTTGGTGAAGGCTTGCGTGCCGGCGCTGAAATTTTTCATACCCTAAAGAAAGTGCTTCAAGAAAAAGGGTTGAGCACTTCTGTAGGTGATGAAGGTGGTTTTGCCCCTGACCTTGATTCAAATGCCCATGCGTTAGCCATGATCAAAGAAGCGGTTGCTCTAGCGGGTTTTGAATTAGGCAAAGACATTACACTTGCCTTAGATTGTGCTTCTTCTGAATTCTATAAAGATGGTAAGTACGATCTTGCTGGTGAAGGTAAAGTATTCAGTGCTGAAGAGTTCTCTGATTACTTGAAAGAGCTTTGTGATCAATACCCAATTGTATCGATTGAAGATGGTCAAGATGAGTCTGATTGGGCTGGCTGGAAATACCAAACTGAAGTGCTAGGCGATAAAGTTCAATTGGTGGGTGATGATTTATTTGTAACCAATACTAAAATTTTGAAACGCGGAATTGATGAGAAAATAGGTAACTCTATTCTGATTAAATTCAACCAAATTGGCTCACTGAGCGAAACATTGGATGCCATTAAAATGGCTAAAGATGCAGGTTTCACAGTTGTTATTTCTCATCGCTCAGGCGAAACAGAAGACACAACCATTGCTGATTTAGCAGTAGGCACATGTGCTGGTCAAATTAAAACGGGTTCACTATGCCGTTCTGATCGTATTTCTAAGTACAACCGTTTATTGCGTATTCAAGAGCAGTTAGGCGATAAAGCCATTTATAATGGTTTGAAAGAAGTGAAAGGCCAAGCGTAACAGGATCTTTCAGTGCGCTTTAAAGCACATGCGTAAATAACAAAAGGGAAACATGGTTTCCCTTTTGTTTGTTTGCTCAAATAAAAATAGGGTATACCCCTAGTATTTACACTATAACCGTTTACTAAGCAGACTAACGGCTTGTTTGGTAAGAGTGAATAATAATAAAAATGTCTGGCAAAGCCTTCAATAAAACCCTATTTAAACAGCACGCTTGGAAGCCTTTAGCCTTGGTTATCTTTGGGTGGTTGATGTATCAGTTATGGTTTGATGAAACGGGTGTCTTGGCTAATTTGTCTATGCGTGAGCAAATAGAAAATCAAAGAGAAATCAATATTGCCAAGCAAGCTCGTAATCAAGTGTTGCTTGAAGAGGTGCGAGCGTTAAAGTCAGGAATGGGCAGTATTGAATCAAAAGCTCGAAAAGAACTGGGCATGCTTAAGCAAGACGAAACCTATTTCATTATTGTTGAAAAACAAAAAGGATCAAAGGAATGAGTCAGTTATTATACGCTGTCGTTCCGGCTGCTGGTGTGGGTGCTCGAATGAAAGCAGACCGCCCAAAGCAATACTTATTACTAGAAGGGAAGACGGTTCTAGAGCATACCGTTAACAAGCTACTCGAATTCACAGAAATTGAAGAGATTGTGTTACCGGTTAGTCCACTTGATGGCTACATTTCTGATTTAGCCATTCATTCTCATCGTAAAGTGACATTATGCGAAGGGGGAGAAGAGCGCTTTCATTCTGTCTTAAATGGCTTACAAACGTTACTGGATAAAGGCGCTAGCCCAGATGCTTGGGTAATGGTGCATGATGTCGCACGCCCCTGTATACGCTTGGAGGACCTTAAAAATTTATATAAAAATGCCAGCGAGAGTGGCGTTGTTTTAGGCTTGCAAGTACGTGACACCATGAAACGCACACAGGAAAATGCTCTAGTAGCCAATACCGTTGATCGAACAAATTTATGGCATGCTCAAACTCCTCAATTGGCTCCGCTGGGCACCTTGTATGACGCCATAACCCAATCTGTAACTGATGGCATCGCTATTACCGATGAAGCATCAGCGTTAGAGCACTGCGGTATTATGCCTAGAATGATAGCAGGGCACCCAAGCAACATTAAAATTACTCAGCCTGAAGATTTAGAGATGGTCAGAGCATTTTTTCGGTTGAACGAATCCAAGAATCATCAAGAGTAATTAGAAATGCCTTATCGTATCGGCCACGGATTTGATGTTCATAAGTTTTCAGAAAAGAAACCACAAGCGAGTGTCATCATTTGTGGAGTTCATATTCCCTATGAAAGCGAGTTACTGGCCCACAGTGATGGCGATGTAGCGTTGCATGCGTTATGTGATGCCTTACTGGGTGCTGCAGCACTGGGCGACATTGGCCATCACTTCCCTGATACAGACCCAGCTTTTGCCGGGGCTGATAGTCGTGATTTATTACGCCAAGTGATGAAAAGTATTACAGACCAAGATTATAAAGTGGTTAACGTTGATCTGACTATAATGGCACAAGCACCAAAAATGGCGCCGCATATTGAAGCCATGCGCGAAAATATTTTCCAAGATTTAAACGTGACGCTAAGCCAGGTTAACGTTAAGGCCACCACCACAGAAAAATTAGGCTTTGTGGGGCGTAAAGAAGGCATAGCCGTAGAAGCGGTTGCCATGCTAAAGCACATTGGAAGCATTGATTAATATATGACAACATTTAACAACCAATGGCCAAAAGCCTACCCTGATCTTGCGGTGAGTGGTCAATTTCGTGTGCAGGATGAAGATTTCCAAGTAACCGAATTAACCAATCGTGTGCTTAAAAAAGAAGGACCGCATTTATTCTTATTTGTAGAAAAAAAAGGCGCCAACACCCATTGGCTAGCCCGTAAAATTGCCAACCACGCACATCTAGATTTAAAAGATGTGGGCTATGCCGGCTTAAAAGACAGGCATGGTGTTACCCGTCAGTGGTTTAGTTTACCTGTGAAAAAAAAGGCGGTGGATCTATCTCATTTATTTGCAAAAGATGAATTTACGTTATTAAGCCAAGGTTATTACGGCGTTAAATTAAAACGCGGTGCCTTAGGTGGAAACAGTTTTCGATTGGTTATTCGAAATATCGAAGGGGATAAGCAAAAACTAGAACAACGCCTTGAGTTAATTAGACAAAGAGGCGTGCCCAATTACTTTGGCCCGCAACGTTTTGGTAATCATTTCGAAAACCTTAACCAAGCTCAAAATATGTTCGAGCATGGTAAGCGCCCTCGCAATAAACAAAAAGGTTCCATGTATGTTTCTGCGGCCCGTTCGTATTTGTTTAATGAAATGCTGGCAAAGCGAGTTAATCTTTTAAGTTGGGATACTCCAATGGCAGGTGAGGTATTTGGCTTTGCCGGTAGCCTCAGGGGCTTTAGCCAAGAAAATACACCTGAAGAAAATAAGCGCTGGCGCGAAAATAAAATTCATCCTACCTGTGCCCTTTGGGGTAAAAATGAGTCTTTATCTATCTCGCAATTGAAAGACATAGAAGATTCAGTGGCTGATGAGAATGAAGTCTTCAGTGAAGGCTTAGTCAGTAAAGGCTTAAAACAAGAAAGACGAGCCAGTCGTATGTTGATCCCTGATTTATTTTGGATGTGGCAAGGGGATGATTTAGTGTTACGTTTCTCGTTGGCATCAGGCTACTTTGCAACATCCTTGCTTAGGGAATTGGGCGACATTCAAGAATATTCTAGAGAGTACCCAATTGAAGAGCCCTCAGGAGAATAATATGGAATTACTGCTTAGTAACGATGACGGTGTGCATGCCATTGGACTGGTAACGCTTGCCAAACACTGTGTTGCAGCTGGTTTTAATGTGCAGGTGGTGGCACCTGATAGAGACAGAAGCGGTGCCAGTAATTCTTTAACATTGGATAGCCCATTACATCCTATTCAATTACCTAATGGTTTTTTCAGTGTGAATGGCACGCCTACAGATTGTGTCCACTTGGCCATTAATAGTTTATGTGACCCTATTCCAAAGCGAGTAATAGCGGGCATTAACGCCGGTGCTAATTTAGGGGATGATGTTTTGTACTCCGGCACTGTGGCAGCAGCCATGGAGGGCCGGTTTTTAGGAACAGCACCTATCGCGGTATCGTTAGTGGGTCATCAGCATTTTGATACCGCCGCGCGAGTCACTTTAGAACTTTTACCGCAGCTGGAAAAATTAGCTTTGGCGGAGCGCTTAGTGGTGAACATTAATGTGCCAGATGTTCCATACGAAGACTTAAAAGGCATTGAGATTACACGTTTAGGGCATCGTGAGCGCAGTGATAACCCAGTTAAAACTCAAAACCCAAGAGGCAAAGAGTGTTACTGGATTAGCGCAGCAGGCCCAGCCGCTGACGCAGGCCCAGGTACTGACTTTTATGCCGTCTCTCAAAATAAAGTATCGGTGACACCAATACACGTGGATATGACGGCCTATGAAACGCAAAAAACCTTAGAAGGGTTAGCTCTGTGACACCACTACAATTACAAGGCATAGGCATGACGAGCCAAAGGACTCGCGATCGTTTGGTAGGGCGTTTAACCGAACAAGGCATTGAAAACCCAAATGTCTTAGAAGTAATGGGCAATACTCCACGTCATATTTTTGTAGATGAGGCCTTGAGCCATAGAGCCTATGAAGATACCGCACTGCCTATTGGATTTGGGCAAACCATAAGTCAGCCTTATATCGTGGCTAAAATGACTGAGCTATTAATTAAAACAGGTCCCTTGGAGTCGGTATTAGAAATAGGCACTGGCTGTGGATATCAAACCTTGGTTTTATCGCAATTAGTGAATCGTGTGTACAGCATTGAGCGAATAGAAGCCCTGCAAAAAAATGCCAAAAAGCGCTTATCTTTGTTACGTGTTAATAATGTGAAATTTAAATACGCAGATGGTAATTGGGGGTGGCCTGAAGAAGGAGGGTTTGATGCGATACTGTCAGCTGCCGCACCTGAAGTGATTCCACCAGAGTTAATTACTCAGTTAAATATAGGTGGGCGGTTAATTATTCCGGTAGGTGTGGGCGATCACCAGCAGTTAACATTAGTCACCCGTGAAGAGGGCGGCTATAAAACCAAAATATTAGAGGCGGTTAAGTTTGTGCCCATGTTAAGTGGCACCAAGAACCTGTCTTAAAAAAGTATCCAATTAATATAATTAAACGCGCTAGATTTTATGTCTGGTGGGTAAAGAAGATAAGGCTAGGCGGTATGTTGAATTTTTTTAAAGGCATGGCCATGGGGGCAGCGGACATTGTGCCTGGTGTCTCTGGGGGAACCATTGCGCTGGTAACGGGTATTTATCAACGATTAATTTCGGCCTTAAAAAGCATTGGCCCAAGTACGCTTGTGTGTTGCTATAAAGAGGGGATGAAGACTGCTTGGCAGAAAATAGATGGCACTTTTTTAGCGACACTTTTTGCCGGTATATTAACCAGCATTGTGCTTTTTGCCCGTGTGCTTCACTACGCCATAGAGCATTTTCCTATGTTTATATGGCCTTGTTTTTTTGGCCTAGTGCTGGCGTCTGCCATTTATGTAAGTAAAGAAGTGGGTAAATGGAATTGGCAGCGAGTGGCTATGCTGGCATTGGGAACTGCTATTGCTAGTATGATTAGCCTTGCATCTGGGGCGCAAATTGAAGTAACCGCCTTAAGCCTGTTCCTTTCTGGTAGTTTAGCGATATGTGCGATGATTTTACCTGGGATTTCAGGCAGTTTTATTCTGCTTCTTTTGGGCATGTATGCCCATGTAATAGGCGCAGTGAAGTCGTTTGACATTGTAACGCTACTGATATTTGGCAGCGGTTGCGTCGTTGGACTGATGGTGTTTTCGCGTTTTTTAGCCTGGGTATTGGAGCACTTTAAACAAGCCACTTTAGCTTTGTTAACGGGGTTTATGTTGGGGGCGTTGATTAAACTGTGGCCTTGGAAAAAGGTTTTAGAGTATCGAACCAATAGTGCGGGAGAGCAAGTGGCTTGGTTAGAGGCTCCAATTGCGCCATGGCTTCATAATGACCCCCAATGGCTAATCGTTGGCTTAGCTGCAATATTGGGTTTTGGATTAGTTTTGATACTTGAACGCACGCTTAATAAAAAATAAGATCAATAACTGACCAAAGGTTAACCGTTTTAGTCGATTATAACGTGTGTTTATTTGGGAAAAGATGTGCAAAAAATTGGCAATCCCCCAACTAGAGCACGAGAAATTTGAAGTTCATCATTTTTTTAGATGAAATTAGAATTTCAGGTTTAATTTTGATATTAGAAACATATAAAAACATTATTAATAGTGGATGCCTAAAAATTGCTCATCACTAAGCGTCAAAAAATACAGCATATCCCGCTAAAAAAGATGACTTTCAGGTTGTGGCTGACCTTGTGTGTCTTATTTACTCTTAGTGCATGCAGTGGATTTGTCTCAGTTGAGGAGAAGTTCGACTCTGGTGTTAGGTTCCAGTCGGGCAGTAAAGTGCATGTGGTTCAAAAAAGTGAAACCCTTTTCTCATTAGCGTGGCGCTATGGCTGGGACTATAAGTCGTTAGCGAGTGCTAACTCCATTGCTGCGCCTTATATTATTCATCCAGGTCAAAAGCTTCAGGTTGGCCAGCCTAAGTCAATTAGATTTCAGAGTGCTGGCAATACAAGCAAAAGATTGACGAATCCTCCTAAGAGTGGATCTTCCAATGTGGCCAGTGCCCGTAAAAGCACACATAAGACGCCAAAGGTGAACCAGGATAGACCTAAGTCGCCAAAAAGCTGGAATAAAAGCACTTCTCCAAAATGGTCTTGGCCTGCCAAGGGTAAGTTAATCGCCAAATTTTCAGCTAAATCCCCTGCCAATAAGGGGATTGATATTGCCGGTAGGTTAGGGGAGTCTGTAAGTGCAGCAGCGGCAGGATCGGTTGTCTATGCAGGTAGCGGATTACTTGGATACGGCAATTTGGTAATCATTAAACATAACGAACAATATCTTAGCGCCTATGCGCATAATAAACGTTTGTTAGTGAAGGAAAGCCAGAAAGTAAAAGCCGGACAGACCATTGCTGAGTTGGGATCAAGTGGCACGGATAAAGTAAAATTGCACTTTGAAATTCGTCGCCAAGGGAAACCGGTTGACCCAATGTTATATCTACCAAGGGCGAAAAATTAAGTTTTTCCTTGGTGGTGGGGACTTAATTTTTTATTCTTTTTGTTGTTAGTTAGGCCAGTTTTTAATTCTTGGAACGACTTTTGAATAGTTAAAGACGGTGACGACATAATAACAATGATACTTGGCGGGGCGAGCTATGGCGGTTAAAAAGGAATTACAAAATAAAGAAGTAGAAACAGATTTGGCGTTGGCGGACACCAAGACTAAAGCGAAAAAGGCCACTAAAAAAAGTGACACTGAGGTTATAAGCGCCATTGGTAAGGATACCGAATCTCAAAAAAATCTTGATGCCACTCAATTATATTTAAACGAAATTGGCTTTTCCCCTTTATTAACCCCTGAAGAAGAAGTGCATTTTGCACGACTGGCTCGTAAAGGAGATGAGAAAGGCCGTAAACGCATGATCGAAAGTAACTTGCGTTTAGTGGTGAAAATAGCTCGCAGATACGTCAATAGGGGATTGACCTTATTGGATCTTATTGAAGAGGGAAATCTAGGCCTTATTCGGGCAGTTGAAAAATTTGACCCAGAGCGGGGATTTAGATTTTCAACCTACGCCACGTGGTGGATTCGCCAGACAATTGAGCGAGCCATCATGAATCAAACCCGTACTATTCGTTTGCCCATACACGTTGTTAAAGAATTAAATGTGTATTTACGGGCCGCTCGAGAGCTTACTCAAAAGCTTGATCATGAGCCCTCAGCTGAAGAAATTGCCGATTTATTAGAAAAACCCGTTGCAGATGTAAAACGAATGCTAGGTTTAAATGAAAGAGTGGCCTCAGTGGACTCTCCTTTGGGCTACAACAGTGAAAAATCAATTTTAGATACCATAGCAGATGAAGCGGCTGGTGACCCTTGTAAGCTCTTGCAAGACAACGACATTAGCCAAAGTCTTGACCGCTGGTTAGAAGATTTAACTGAAAAACAACGTGAAGTCATTGCTAGGCGTTTTGGCCTACGAGGATATGAAACGAGCACACTTGAAGAAGTGGGTCATGAAATTGGATTAACTCGTGAAAGAGTAAGGCAAATACAAGTTGAAGCCTTAAAGAGAATGCGAGAAATAATGGAAAAACATGGTTTAAATGCACGTGCCATCTTTGGTGTTTTAGAAGCTTAAGCGATCAGCTTTAAATAGATCGCTCTTCATTTTTTAGACGGATGAATACAATTCGAGTACTTAAGCCCATGTGGAAACACATGGGTTTTTTTATGAGGGTTAAGTTTTCTTTGTTAAATACTTCTAATGAAGCGAGTTTGTGAAAAGTATCTTCGGCAATACTCTCTGGCTTGATGGGGGGATGTCTGATATTGATTAAATCGCTTTACTGATTATTTTGCATTACTTGGGGATCGAATCGACTAATAAATTATACGGCTATTTATTTAAGGTCTGTGTGGCGCACGCATACTTTGTGGCGACCAATGTTCTAAATAAAGGTGCAGAAACACTAGGGGATAAAAATTTAGTTAAAATAATATCAGGTGAATAGATAGGGGTCATGAGAGAGTCCTACCTGTAAGGGAATTACCTGTCCAAGATATGGTTACTGTCGTTGCCAAGACCAATAGAGAGGTTGTACTAAGGGCTATAGTCAATTGTGATGCTAAAGGGTTTCATAGAGACACTAACCTAGAAAAGATTGGTTTGTATTATGCCGATATATCCAAATTATCTTTGATAATATTCGTGTTTCTAAGCACGACATGCATTGGTGATTAGATAGACAAAGGCTTCCGGTTTTAATGGATTTGAGAATGCATTACAGCCTAAAACTTTAGGCTTTGTATGTGTAACGGTAGTTATTTTTAATGAAACGTATCTAATACGGAAAAGAAATGAACAACACTCGGAAACTCAATCGCCGCCTTACAAAATACTCGACTTAAAATAGCGTAAATAGTCACTAAGATGCGAATTCATAGATCGCTTATTAATGAGTGCTTGGATTAATTTAAGAATGGAAATTTAGGTATTGATGCGATTAGTATGGCCAAATATTCCTATGGAAAAATGTAAGGAGTGGTGGTGGATTACTGTTTGAAATTACACTGAGGCTATAGCTACATGATAGGATATCCTCTGTACCTGAGCATTTGTGGATGCTCGGGTACATAGGAAATGAAGTAGAATAGCCAGCCTTAAAGCGTAAAAATTGATATAATTACGGGTCAGGCACTTAATGGTCAGGCCAATTAGCACTTCCTTTGAAAGTCCTTTCACCACGGCTAGTAAGGGTGAAGTTACCATCACCTAATTGATCACCTGTAGCTGTTGCTGTAAGACTGACACAGGTGACTAAATCGCCATCTGCACACTTGCTTGCCTGAATATAATAGCGCTTATTTCGCAGTGTATAGGAACCGCTTGGTGATGCGGAATTATCCGCATCACTGGAGTTATCAAAGTTAATGTCCTCCATTTTTATAGTGTAGGTGGAATCGTTGGCCCAAAAGTCCTCTTGTGCCTGCATGATACTCAATAACTTACTAGTGGCAGTGCCACGAGATTTATTTTCAACATGCTCATTGTAAGAAGGTATGGCAATGGAGGAAATTATTCCTATTATTGCCAAAACGACCATTAACTCTATAAGGTTGAAGCCTTGTTGTTTATTCATGTACATCATCCTATGAGTTATCTTGTTGGGACCAATATAGTGGTGTAACGCTGCAGTTACTGCCTTCACATTCAGAAACGACTTTTTCACAATCCTCTGTGCACGATTCTTCGTTGTGCTCCCCTTGGTCGAAGCGGCTATCGTCTATTGCTTCAGTGCCTATGGCAATTGTTTTGGATCCGCCTTTTCTATAAATGACCACAGGCCGTGGTGCAATCCCTGAGTGAGATAGCTTTTTAGAGGCGTCATCTGCATCTACGTCACCATCACCGTCAAAATCAATGGCTGCTTCTCCCCACTTTTGGCTTAAAGCGTAAACTCTTGATACACCAGTGTCAGGGCCACAGGTGCTGGAGGCCACACCTGATTTAGAAAATGTCGTAAAAATAATCGCGCCTGAAAAAGTAGTTGATGCGGCTAATACTTTTTCGCCAATATTTTTATTATCTTCATCTTTAAATTCTACGTACCATCCGCCGCTAGCAGTTATTACGCCCTTCATATTTGCTATCTCAGTGGAAGTTATGGCAGTGCCTTGTTTGCCACCTACTTTAGCTAGCATTAAACTTGTTGCATCGAAAACCTTTTTCCCCATATCCTCAAGTTTGATTTTACTCTCGTCAAGTTTGGTAAGCCCCAAAAGGTCCTCTGTTACAACATTGTAAGTATGGCCTTTCTCTACTTTCTGTGTATTCGAATCTTTAAGTACATAAAAGCGATTTTCAACAGCATTATTAGAAATGGGAAGGGCTCTATGGCCAGAACCTACAGCAATGGTTAAATAATCGCCTTCTGCTTTATCCTTTACAAGGGCAACATTTGGCTTATTGTAAAAGCGACGGTTATCCTTAATTGGGTCGGCACCAGTAGCAGATTTTCCTAACTCAGCAATCATAGCGCCTTGGAATACAGTATTTTTATCAACGTTTATATCAATGCGAAATACTCGGCCACCAGTATCAACAGCAAATAGGTAATCGATTAAACCATTCCCTGTGATATCTATGGCAGATACGCTCGCAGGAATGCTGTTTATCATTTCAGGGATTACTAAATCGGCGCCTGAATTTGGGCCCCCCACCCAAGCTAGTAAGTCACCGCTGGTTGCATCAACCATATAGATTGCGCGTCCCATGGTGTCACCTGTTACTGGGTTGTCTATATCTTGATTCTCATCGTATCCACCACCAAAGAATAAAACGTCTTTTGGTGCTTCGTTATACATGACTCTGGCAACCGTCATGCCTGACCAAGTTTGTCCTAGTTCATGAAATTCCTTTTCGCCGCCTTTAATTTCGAATAATAAAGATGGATCAGAGCGTGTGGAAATATTTAATCCATAATAGTTATTACCACCCCGGCGCATGCCGCTGTATAGGTAGATGTGTTCATCTTCTTCATTAGCGCCAGTGCCTTCTAAAATACTGTCTGCATCATTATCCTTGAACCAGGTAGTGATTTTTCCATCCATACCATAGGGTTTGTCAGCTGCAGCGGCGCTGTTTTCGAAATAGGTTTTTTGAATGCTATGAAGGTCTCTGGGTATGAAAGAGAATACCTCTTTACCTGACGCTGTATCTACGGCATGAATGAAGCCTTCATTGGTACCAAAAAATATCGTCGAATCAGCCGTATCGACATCACCGCCATACGTGACAATAACTGGCTCGCTGTGTAATGGGTCGCCAATAGAGTACCGGTTTTCAGTGCTATTACCATTGCCGTTTTTATCTTCAACATCAACGCCTGTCGACCATTTAAATACTTTTGAAAATTCATCAGCATCGTTTAAACCAAAGCTTTCTTTTGTTGCGCCAAGCTTGTAGGAAATTATTTCTGAATCTGTATCGTCAGTAGCGGCAGTATTAGTCCAAATAGTTCTGCTATTTGGGTCAATAAGTAAGTTAGCCATACCACCCTCATCTACCGTTTTACCATCAGGGTCCGTTGTTGAAGGGTTCCAAAAATCATATATTGCTTCGTTAAAAAAGCCCGTGGCATCACTGATGGCTGGTAAGCCCTCGTCTTTACCTTCCACAATACCTTCATCGGTAAGGCGGTATTTTTTTAAGTTACCTGCCCATTTGACATTATCTTCGGGTCGGAATAATGCATAAAATAAATCATCCCTGTGTTCAGATGCATTGAAGGCATTAACCGAGACGGCAGGAGCTGTAAACGTTGAATCGGTGGACAATATATCAATGAATATAGAGTCCAATGCCTCAGTGAGTTCGACAGTATCATCGGCTGCAAAATAACGGCCGCCGCCATAATCAGCTGCACTTTTTAATAGTGTCACGCCACTTGCTAAACCAAAGCCACCAATGGTGTAAGTGGTAATTGGTTGGCTGCCCGAGTGTGTCGTTGAGTGGTCTGTATTTCTTAGCCAATATGACAGTTCATCCATACAGGCTCCGTTACCGCTACAGCCATCGCTGAGCCCAGCGGGAAGTGTCTCTCCAGCCACTAGGCTAGCTATTTTAGAATTTGCTGATGTATCGTTGGTAGGTGCACCATCCGTTAGTAATATAATATGATTTTTTTGGCAGCTAGCACTAATGGGGCTTGTGTAGGTACTGCCAGAGCGAGATCCTGAGACGCTGCTATTAGGGCTTGAATTATTACCAAAATACCATTCCTCGCCTCGGTAATAACGAGTGGCCTCATACATGGTTTCTTCTAGTGGGGTACCGCCATCGGGATAATAACCATCTAATTTTGCGCGAATTAACGCTCCTGACGTTTCGATGTCTGAAATGGGTACATCGATCATGCCACCGTCTGAATTACGATCAAATCGCATGAGGCCAAGGTTAATATCTGTTAATGATTCCGTTAATTCTTTCACTACGTCTACCACCACCTCCATACGAGTGCTCTCAGCGGCACCAACTGCGGTGAACCAATTTAAGTAGCGTCCTGTATAAAGCAGTGAGGTGTACCCTCCATTACTTTTGTCACATCTTATTTCATTAGTACTTGCATCGACTAAAGCTCTCCATTGCCCGGATACCTTTTGTTGATAACGATCATATCGCTTTCCAACTTCCAGTAAGTCATCAACCTCATTAGAACAGCCTGATTGCATTTGAGAAATAGGGTTGCCTGAGTTTGTATTGGCACTGGTACTTTTATAAACATGATCATCTTTATAACTGCCTGTGTATTCAAATGTGTTGTCATAAGGAGTATGAGCCACGGTGACTTCTTCATCCATACTGCCAGAGGTGTCCATTATGAACAGCACATTTGAATTTACGCGACTGCCTGAGTCTATGGCGACTGAGCCGTAAATCTCGGTATCATCCGCAAGTGCATTGAGGCAAATAGATAAGCCAGTTACAAGGTAAATTAAATTTTTCATGATGCCTCCTTAATATAAAATTTTTCGTACTGATTGGGTGCGTTGATCTAAAAATAAAGTTGGGTGTTCTGCATTCCAGTAATCTTTCATAAACTCTTCAAAGGAAATGTATTTTCCTTTTCTTTTAATTCTTGGTTCATCAGTAAATGTGTAGAATTTTTCAGTGCATTGATCACATCCATAAACATAAACAATGCCTTCTTGGGAAGTTTCAAAAAACTCTACCTTTATACCGCTTGTCTCCATTGCGGTGTCAGGAATACTAGCGGCATAAAGCGTGCTAGAAAGTAAAAAGCTGATAAATAAACCGGTTAATAATTTCATGGTAATCTCCTAATCTGTAACACCAGCTTGTTGTAAGCCATCAACCACCGCTCCTAGTACTTGGCTATTACTGGAGGGAGTTTTAACGGCAGTGCAGTCATTTTCAAATATTAAAGCTTGTGACTGACTTTCACTATCTATGTCATATCCCCCTCGTGATCCAGGGCTATTTTGAATGAATCGCCAGTCTACGGTGATGGTTGATTTTGCTATGCTAATATCACCACTAGGGTCGTAAGCCGTTGTGATGGGTTTTGTCAATGAGGCTGGCTTAGTGGCTGCTGTCATAGACACAATTAAATCTGTTCTATCAGTGTTGTATTTACGAACATGGGCTTCTTGTTCGTTCCGACAATCCTGATAAGCAATGCTGCTAGTTAAAGTATTGACGATCATTTTACTTTGTAATGTGCTGCCTTCTAATAAATACATGGTTACCAGTGTTATAAGAGTAAGCAGTACAAGTGATACAATGAGGGTAGATCCTTTTTCTGAATTCATGCTTATCCTCGCTTAGTTGGTTATAGCTGTTTCAATTAAGTTAGTGAGCTCGATAGTGTTCATGAATATATTTCTTAATGCTCCATCGTTAACCGTTTCTAGTTTTGTATCTAATAATGTATAAGTTCGTGGTTGTTTATTTGCTCTTGAAGATTGAATTCTATTTGCATCATTTGTGTCTGAGCTTGACGTGAGAATGGCGATACGAATACTGCGTACTAAATAGTGATAATCAGGGTCAGCCTGGGCTGTGTCTAGGTTGACGTACCTGGCAGTATTTTGTTCTTTAATATCGCTTGCCAAACCGATTTGAAATTCAAATTGTTCAACATGATTAATAATGGAAACTTGTTGGGGCTCTAGGAATTTTTGATTATTTACGTCATAAGTACTGCAAACGAGGTCTTGATATTGGCTGCTACTATCATTGCCCACGACCCAGAATACATCCACATAATATCGGCCGTTATCCGGTAAGCTAGCGTCTGTAGCTCCAGTACATGAGCTGTTTATAGAGCCATCTGTTACGACATAGGATATGCCCAGTCTATCTCCTGCTATGCCTTGTCCTACAGGGTTGTTTAGAGAGCATGCTTTAGCTTGGGCTAAGGATTCATCTGAAGGATCATCCTCTTCAGAATCAGCACAATTAATTACTGGAACACCGCCTCGGTAGTCACTAAATATGGCGGGAATGGTTTCCGTAAACCGATTGTTATAGCCAGCCTTACGTACAAATTTGGTTAGATACTCCATTGCAAATCGTCCAGTTTCTTGATTTTGCGATAATGCATCAGACAAACTGGCACTTCGATTAGTCGTTATAAATAAATTCATAATCCCCCCCATGATTATTAAACCGATGAGTGAGGAAATTAGTAACTCTATAAGAGTAAAGCCATTTTGTTTTTTCATTAGTTAAGCTCCACAGTGGCTGTGTGGCTATTTTGACGAATACGTTTAGTTGAGTCACTTTCACCTTTAATGGATTTAGTGTCCCAAGTTAGTTTGACGGTGTACTGTATACAATCGACGAACCCGGTATCTTTATTGCTACTACGACTGCTGTGGACATTAGTACAATTAGACGTAAGCACGGGGTTCACGATAAAATCAGAAGGACTAGTATAAGTGTGTACATCTGAGCTGACGCCACACAAAGTTGTCCAAACGTCAAATGCGGCCATTTGTTTGGAGGTACATTCAGCGGCTGAGTCCACGCCGCCGTTGTCGGGGTTGTATAGATCAGCACACTGCGTTGTTGGCTTATTAGTTACACAATCATAACTTTCTTCATTGCTAATCGAATAATGTCTCTCACGAGCGCCTGGTGCATTTGCTTTAATTCGTCCAATATAGTCCTGCACCACCCATATAGCCTGGGATTTTTGCGAGCTATCTTGCCCTCCTTGAATAGATTTTATTAACAACATGCCTAACCCTGAAATGCCTATTGCAAGAATGACGGCGGTAACGAGTACTTCTATTAGGGCAAACCCGGCCCGTTTATTACTTATGGGCATGCGCTTTCAGCCTTTTTGATTGAGCCCGAAACTAAAAGGCTAAGCGTGTAAGACCCTGCAGCACAATTTGTTGGGGAATATAAAGTGAAGTCACCTACAGCGTTGTCTAACTGACCATTGGCGCGAAGAGTAAACCCATCACCTTCAAATGTTTCACTTGTGAAAGAAGGGTTGCCAGGCACGGCAGGAAAAGTACGAATAAGAACAGGTTCGTCTGCCGTATCATCATCGTCATCGACCAAAATGTACTCCAAATACCAACCTTGTGCCCAATCACCGCTACCGCTAACTGGTTTAATATTTATTTTGGTATTACGGTTGATGGCTTCAGTACGTGCTAGTTTTATGCTTTTTTCAAAAAGTGATGCTATTTGAGGAATGCTTTTACTTTCAAATAACCCTTTAAAAGCAGGCACAGCCGTAGTAATGATAATTGCCATGATAGCCGTAGTTACCATGAGTTCGACGAGTGTAAGACCAGATTGATTTTTCATGAGGTTAATTAGAGCTTGCCTTTCTTTTAGACCCTAATGAAAACGGACTAACGGTTGAATTTCAAGGCCCAACAGGCAAAAGGCTTCTTGAGTGTGCATTACCTCACATTAAGGTTGGTCACAGCTTAATGGAGCTAGGTTGGCGTAGGGTGTTCCACGGTTACTTAAGTAGCTATTAGTGCGCACACGTCCTTGAAAACTGATTACTAATTGCTTGCCAGCACTATCATAGCCAGAATTAGGACAATAAAGGAAAGTGGTAGCAGAGCCAAAAGCATGGCCTAGAGGGGTAAAGTTGATATAGGATTGCGTTGCCTTCTTTTTCTGCCAAAAACCGTAATGCATCGTATTTTGGACAGACATAAAGACCCTCTCATTATCATCTAAAACTTGGTCACTGTTTATATCATTAAAAGCAATTAGTGGGTTTGACCAGTCATTTGAGCATTGCTTTTCTTTTAAGGGGCAAACTGTAACTTTAATTCTGTATTCTAAAGCGAGAATGCGAGATTTATGTAGTATCTTTCGTAGTGTGTATAGTGATATACGCGCATGATGATTTTCGAGCATGGCTCTGAAATTAGGGATGCCAACGGAAAGTGTGGTTGAGAGAATTGCGGTAACAATAATTAATTCAATAAGTGTAAATCCTCGCACTGGTATACCTCCTTGTATATTCAGTGCTAAAGATTGTAATGTGGCGATACAAAAAACCCAATCGGATGATTGGGTTAGGTGTTTTTAGCCTTAATTTGTAGGGCTAAAAGTATTTAAGCTTGAGGGTAGCGTCCAAATACTAGGCTGGCGTTAGTGCCGCCAAAACCAAAGCTGTTACTCATGACACGCTGAACATCTTTTTCGATATTATCTCTGACAATCGGAAAGCCTTCTGCTTTAGGGTCAAGGTTTTCTATATTAGCTGAACCTGTAATGAAGTGATCGCGCATCATTATCAAACTAAATATTGCTTCATGAACGCCTGCACCACCTAGGCTGTGACCTGATAGCGGTTTCGTTGAGCCTATTAGAGGCATTTCATCCCCAAATACCTTTTTAATGGCGCCAAGCTCTACCACGTCACCTGCAGGCGTACTGGTGCCATGAGTGTTGATGTAGTCAATGGGCCCGTGACAGGTCTTAAGAGCCAGCTGCATGCAGCGCTCAGCTCCTTCGCCCGATGGGGCCACCATATCGGCGCCATCTGATGTGGCGGCGTAACCTTCTAATTCAGCATAAATCGTTGCGCCACGCGCAAGAGCATGATCGAGTTCCTCTAGAACAAGACAGCCGGCTCCAGATGAAATAACAAAGCCGTCACGGTTTTCATCGTAGGCACGAGAGGCCGTTTCTGGGCGGTCATTATATTTAGAGGATAAGGCGCCCATGGCGTCAAACATCATGGCAAAAGACCAGTGGCTTTCATCGCCACCGCCGGCAAACATGACTTTTTGTTTGCCCATTTGAATCTGTTCGCACGCTACGCCGATGCTGTGTGCACTGGTTGAGCAGGCTGATGTCACGCCGTAGTTAATACCTTTAATTTTGTAGGCTGTGGCCAAAGAAGCCACGATCGAGCTGCCCATGGTGCGCGGAACGCGATAAGGGCCTACTTTACGAATGCCTTTCTCTCGCAAGATATCAATGCTCTCGACGATATTTTCAGAAGAGGCACCGCCAGCACCCATAATTAGGCCGGTATCAACATTTGAAATTTGATCTTCAGAAAGGCCTGAATCTTCAATGGCTTCTTTCATGGCTATGTAGCTATAGGCAGCACCTTCACCCATAAAGCGTAATAACTTACGATCAATATGCTCTTTAACATCTAGGTTGATAATGCCGGATACATGAGAGCGAAAGCCTAGTTCTTTAAATTCTTCATTGAAGCCAATGCCAGGCTTTTGCTGCTTTAACGACTCGGTGACTTCAGCTTTATTACACCCTAGGCTGGATACAATGCCCATGCCAGTTACGACAACACGTTTCATTTCTCATCTCCAATAAACAGGCCAACTCGTAAATCTTTGCCCGTGTATATTTCTTTGTCATCCACGTACATCACGCCATCGGCAATCGCCATGGCCGTGCCGCGCTCAATGACTCGGCGAATGTGAATGTGGTACGTTACTTTTTTACTGGTAGGTAGAACCTCGCCAACGAATTTAATGGCGCCAGCCCCTAAAGCGCGGCCTTTGCCTTGGCGGCCACCCCAACCAAGCCAAAAGCCGATCATTTGCCATAATGCATCTAATCCTAAGCAGCCAGGCATAACGGGGTCGCTTTGAAAATGGCAATCAAAAAACCATAAATCTGGATTAATATCTAACTCTGCAATGACTTCCCCTTTGCCATAGTTGCCGCCCTCATTAGATATATGAGTGATTCGATCAAGCATTAGCATTTCATTGCGGGGTAGGCGAATAACGGAGTTATGTTCAAATAACTCACCGTGAGCCGCTCTCACTAATTCTTCTTTGGTGTAACTGTTTTGAAGGCTCACGATCTTTCCTTACTTAAAATTTTCATTGTTGCTACCTTAATCCTTTAGCTGTAAATCTGTTTGACCGACCAAACCAATAATTTGACTTAAAATGCACAAATTGTCTTTAGATATCAATTAATTAATGAATCTAACATGGCCAATACTCATATTGATAAATAAGTCAGATAGAAGTAAGTAGCGGTGGAGTAGTGATAGTATGGGATTGCCCTGCTATGGCTAAGTGCTAAAGCAGGGGTTGAAAGGGGTTAGTCGATTGAAAGTTTTTTAAGTCGATAGCGCATTGAGCGGAAGGTCATACCTAATTGTTCTGCCGCTGCTGTTTTGTTCCATCGGCATTCTTCAAGAGTTTGAGTGAGTATTTCTCTTTCAATATCCTCAAGGTATTCCTCTAGTTTTTCTCCAGGGGCTAGAACATGGGTTTTATCTGAAGTTGTTTTTGCAACTTGTAGCTTCTTGAGGTTTAAGTCGTTGATCTCTATGGGGTCATGATCTATTAGAGTGACCGCTCGTTGTAATATGTTTTCTAGCTCGCGTACGTTTCCTGGAAAATGATATTGCTGTAAGTGAATTTGTGCGCTTTTACTGAGTGTTGATTTGGGTATTTCTAAAGAGTTAGCCAGCTGCTGAAGAATGTGATCGCATAATAGAGGAACATCCCCTTTGCGCTCTCGTAATGGAGGCACTTGTAAATTTATTACATCTAAACGGTAAAATAAATCTTCTCTAAAGTTTTTATCTTCTACTTCCATCTGTAAATCTTTATGGCTGGCAGAAAGAATTCGTACATCTACCGGTATTTCGGTTTCACTGCCCACTGGGCGTACAAGACTCTCTTGAATGGCTCTTAGTAATTTAACCTGCATGGCCAAAGGTAAATCTGCCACCTCATCTAAGAATAGTGTTCCGCCATTGGCGGCTTGAAAAAAACCTTCTTTGTGGCCAGAGGCACCTGTAAATGCGCCTTTTTTATGGCCAAAGAATTCACTTTCCATTAAATCAGAAGGAATTGCCCCGCAGTTGACCGCCACAAAAGGCTTTTCTTGGCGGTGCCCCAGTTGATGTACGGCCCTAGCAACCAGTTCTTTACCTGTTCCCGATTCCCCATGAATGAATACAGGAGCGTGGCTTCTAGCCACTTTAAAAATTTGATTGTTTAACTGGGTAATTAATTCAGAATTGCCTATGATTCCAGGTACAGACCTGACTTCATCAGAAATTTTACTTTGTTTACTTAAACTCATTGAGTTTTTAATAACACTTCGAAGTTTATCAAGCTCCACGGGCTTTGATAAAAAATCAAATGCACCTACTTTCATGGCTTCAATGGCCGTATCAATGCTGCCGTAGGCGGTGATCATAACGCTTGGAATGTTTTTGTAGTTTTCTTGAATGTGGGTGATAAGTTCAAGTCCAGACCCATCAGGAAGGCGCATGTCCGTTAAACACAACTGAAAGGTATGGCATTCCAGTAACGCTTTAGCATCTTTAAGGTTAGTCGCACTAATGGCTTCAAACTTCATGCGCGTAATGGTCATGGATAGCAGTTCTAAAATATCAGGCTCATCATCCACGATAAGAATTTTATTCATTATTTTTCCTTATTCTCGAGGGTGCCGGCATAATCACGGGCAAATAATATTTCAAAACAGGCGCCTTTTTCATTTTTATCTTGGTAACGAATTTCAGCGTGGTTAGCTTCGCAAAGCTCTTTGACTAAATATAATCCAAGGCCTGTACCTTGAGCTGAAGTAGTATGGAACGGTTCGTATAAAAAATTAATTTCTTTGGCTGGAATGCCATTGCCATTGTCTTTAATGGAAAGAAAAGGGCGTTGATTGATTTTTCCCATGCGAATAATTATCGGGTTCTCTGAATCGGCCTTCCCATGACGAACCGCATTATTACATAAGTTCCAAAGTACTTGGTGTAGCTGGCTGGGGTCAAAGCGAATATTTAAATCATCCCCTTCAAACTCAATTGGAATATCGTGTTGTAACTTGAAATCATCTAAAAATTTACTAACCCATGATTGTAGTTTTATCCATTGGGCTTCAGTGCTATTGCGCTTACTGATTTGTAAAACGTTTTGAATGATCTTATCCATTCGTGTGCTGTGATTAATGATGATGTCACATAAACGTTTATCTTCTGCATTGAGCTCTTCGCTTTCTTGCAGAAGTTGCGATGCATGACTAATAGCATTGAGAGGGTTTCGAATTTCATGGGCTATACTGGCGGCCATGCGGGCTAAGGACGTGAGTTTAAATTGTTGGGCTCGTCTTGCAACAGTACTTTTATCTTCTACAAATACCAATGTTGAAACATTATCTATTTCTGCAAAAGAGACAATAATAGACTGCAGGGAGCCATTGGGGAGTGTTAACTCAATAGATTCATCATTTTGAAGTTGGCTTTCATGCCAATATTGAAGGCGCTCAAAAAGTTGTGCTGGTATTAATTGTAGCTCTTGTTTTTTTCCTGACGTTAAGCGAGTGCCAATACGCTCGCTGGCGGCTCTATTAATACGCAAGATTTCCCCTGAGTTATCTACTACGCATACACCAGTTAGCATTCGCTCAATAATTAAATCACTGATTCGGGCCACGCTGTGCAACTGGCTTTGAGTTTTAACCACATGGCTTTGTGCTTCAGTTAAGCGGGTTTTAAGGGCTTGAATAATAAAGGACTCAATAAAAAATAAAATACTAATGAAGCTGCCAGATAAAAGCTGATCGGTAATTTTATTGCTTTGATTGATATAGGATGCACTTAATACCATTAGCGTGGCCATAGCAGCAATAAAATAACCTAGGCGTTTGTTGAGAATGGTGTTGCCAAGCCCTACGCTGATGAGCATGAAAATACTAATATCTTGCTGTTTGGGGGCTAAAAATAATAATAATAAACCAAGCAATAAAATTTCAGCCAGCAAGCTGGGGAGTAGCATATCGCTTTTGTTGTAAACATGAGCATGGCTTCTTATGACATTACTAATAGCCAGTGCTAAATAGCCTGATAAAACAATAGGAAGCAATTTGGGCGTGGTGGATTGCCACCACTGCAATTGTTCTTCAAAAAAGTAAAAGCCTAAAAACAGCAAGGCCAAAATCAGCGTAAAGTAGCTGTAAAGGTGAAATAACGGCTGGCGCTCGTTTGTAGCGTTCATGGGTAAAGTGTCCACATCTAATTTACATACTGGCCTAGTTGGCTAAAGTGTTCGACCAATCACCTGTTATAGATACTCTCAAAGTAAGTGGTTAATCATTAGCGCGATACAGCTTGAGGCTAGATACGCAGGCTATTTAAACACAGCCTTCCGGATAGGCGTAAAAATGATTGCCCAACTACGTCAATTCTCGCAAAATACACGGCCTTAGTGGTTTGAATCAAGGCTGTAGTGGTGTCGGAACAAAATATTAACGTCTGTTTAGCGCAATTAAATCTATTGGTAGGGGATATCTCTGGTAACACGCAGCAGGTATTGAAGGCCAGTGAAGCCGCTCTTGGAGAAGGCAGTGACGTTATCTTATTTCCAGAACTCACGTTGACAGGCTACCCCCCCGAAGATCTTCTTTTAAGGCCAAGCCTTGAGTTAAGAGTATCCCAAGCCATAGATTCATTGATTACAGCAGCTTTGCCAATTTATATTGTGGTGGGGTATCCAAAGCTCATTGACGGAAAGCTTTATAACGTAGCAGGTGTCTTTTTTAAGGGGCAGTGCTTAATAGAGTACTCCAAACAGAATTTACCTAATTACCAAGTGTTTGATGAAAAGCGTTATTTTTGTGCAGGCGCCATAGATTCAAGTAACTCAGGTATTTTTGAAATTAATGGCATTCCAACAGCGCTAAGCGTCTGCGAAGACATATGGCATGCAGGCCCTCTAGAGCGAGCAAAAAGTGCTGGTGCTCAGTTGATGTTAAATTTAAATGCATCCCCTTTTCATATCGACAAACCTCTTCATCGCCAAGAACTGTTGAAGGCGCGAGCTTTAGAAGGAAACATGCCCATTGTTTATGTGAATCAAGTGGGTGGCCAGGATGAATTAGTATTTGATGGTGGCTCCTTGGTAGTGGATGCCTGTGGTGAGTTAAAAGCCAGTGTGGCAACGTATGAAGCCCAGTTAAGTTACGTAGACTTCAAATTTACTGGTGCAGAGGCGAAGAGTAGCTGTATTTCAATTGAAGGTAGCATAGCGCCTCAGCGTGATTACTTAGAAAGCATATATCAAGCGTTGGTGTTGGGGGTGCGAGATTACGTTAACAAAAATGGCTTTAAAGGGGTTTTGTTAGGGTTGTCAGGTGGAATTGATTCAGGGTTAACGGTGGCCATAGCCGTCGATGCTTTGGGTAAGGATCGCGTTGAAGCGGTGATGATGCCGTTTAAATACACCTCGCAAATGAGTTTGCATGACGCAGAGGATCAGGCCAATAGGCTGGGTGTACATTACAAAGTGCTGCCTATTGAGCCCATGTATGACGCTTTTATGCATACATTAAGTGATGAGTTTGAAGGCACTAAGGTCGATACCACGGAGGAGAACCTACAAAGCCGTTGTCGTGGGGTGATGTTAATGGCCATGAGTAACAAAAAAGGTTATATGGTCTTAACAACGGGCAATAAGAGTGAAATGGCAGTGGGTTATGCCACGCTTTATGGCGATATGGCGGGTGGTTATGGTGTATTGAAAGATGTCTTTAAAACCCTAGTCTTTGAGTTATCGAACTATCGAAATACTATTAGTGAAGTGATCCCGCCACGAGTAATCACGCGCCCACCTTCAGCTGAGTTGGCTCCTGACCAAGTGGATGAAGACTCTTTGCCTTCTTACGATATTCTTGACGAGATCTTACGTCTTTACATAGAGGAAGATTTTAGCGCGCAAGCCATTATCGAAAAAGGTTTTGAAGCCGAAGTGGTGAAGCGCGTATTGTGGCTGGTGGATGTGAATGAATATAAGCGTCGCCAAGCCCCTGTGGGGGTGCGTTTAACTCAGCGAGGCTTTGGACGAGACCGTCGCTACCCAATTACTCATGGCTGGCGCTCTGGGATATAGGATCTAAAGCTTGAAGGGATAACGAAAAAAGCCGACATCAGTCGGCTTTTTTGGGTTTGTAATTTAGGCTTTGTTAATCGATCAGGCCAAAAGTTACTACATTCCAGATGCTTTTATGGTCTTTATCGGCCCAGCCGCTGTGTACAAATTTTCCATCTTCTAGTTGCGGATGTTTAGGAAAGTTTTCTTTTAATACGACTAGGCTTTTGTCGGCAAGGTCCTGTTGGCCTAATAATTCGTAACCTTCTACCATCAAAGCTAGGCCATCAGCTACATGGGTTGTGCCCTGATACTGTTCAATAATGTTTTTGCCGCGATTGGCAGCTGCCAGATACGCATGGCGCTTAAGGTAATAACGAGCCACATGGACTTCGTGCAAGGCTAAACGGTCGCGCAGATAAATCATGCGTTGACGAGCATCGGGGGCATATTGGCTATCGGGAAATTTACGAATAAGCTCATTTAACTCTTGAAAAGAGTCACGGGCCGGCTGTGAGTCGCGGTGAGCTTGTTCATCGGCAAAGTAACGCTCTACAAGACTTAAACCTAATTCATAGCTGGTAAGCGCTTTTAAGTAATAAGCGTAATCGACGTTTTCGTGCTCAGGGTGCAGGCGAATAAAGCGCTCGCTACTGGCTCGAGAGCCCTCTAATTCTTGGGCTTTATATTGAGCGTAGATTAATTCTAATTGAGCTTGCTCGCTATAATTACCAAAAGGATAGCGACTTTCGAGCTTTTGCAGGGTTTCCATGGCCATGAAATAGTTTTCATCGTCGATGGCTTGAATGGCTTTTTCATAAATTTCTTGCTCGGTTAATTCAGCGTTTGGTCGTTTGCCATCGCTGGAGCAGGCCGCCAAAATGACAGTTGCTAGTAATATGATAATAATTCGCATAGTTCTATCTGATATAATCTTTATTATTAATGCATTAATTGTCGTTTACGGCGGTAATTTAACCATAGGGCGCGGCTGTCACCAAGATGTCTGAACAAATTCAACAAACTATTAAGATTCCAAACGAGCTTGGTAACAAGCGATTCGACCAAATAGCGGCCATATTGTTCCCTGATTTTAGTCGCTCTCGGCTTAAAACCTGGATTTTAGATGGCCAACTAACGGTCGATGGCCAAGAACGTGCCCCCCGTGAAAAACTCATCGGTGGCGAGCTAATGTGCCTAGATGTAACGCTTCAGCCAGAAGGGGAGTGGCTTCCTGAAGAAATGGACATCCCTATTGTGTTTGAGGATGACCATATCATTATTATAAATAAGCCTATGGGGTTGGTGGTACACCCTGCAGCGGGTAACTACACTGGCACCTTATTGAATGGATTGTTGCATCATTGTCCTGATCTTCAAAATATTCCAAGGGCAGGCATTGTTCATCGTTTAGATAAAGACACCACAGGTTTAATGGTGGTAGCTAAAACTTTGCAGGCTCAGAACCATATTGTTGAGCAATTGCAAAGCCGTGAAATGGGCCGAGAATATGAGGCCGTTACTCAAGGCACCATGACAGGTGGCGGTAAAGTCACCGAACCCATCGCCCGTCACGACAAAGACCGCACTAAAATGGCGGTACACCCAACCGGTAAAGATGCCATTACCCATTATCGTGTTCTGGAAAAATTCCCCAGTCATACTCATATTCGCGTAAAGCTAGAAACCGGTCGAACTCACCAAATCCGTGTGCATATGGCTCATATTCAGCACCCTTTGGTGGGCGATGGTACCTATGGTGGGCGAGTACGCTTACCAAAAGGTGTAACGAACGAGTTGCGTGATGTATTGCGTAAATTTCCACGCCAAGCATTACATGCCAAACATATTGAGCTTTATCACCCAGCCACTAACGAAGTGGTGGAATGGGAAGTGCCGCTTCCTGATGATTTTGAAGCCTTATTAGAAGAGCTGCGCTTTGACGCGGAAAACGCCGAAGATGACGTGTATTAATCATATCGTTCAAGGCCATGAATAATGCCTGTTAACTTTATTGAGCCAGACTGGCCAGCCCCTAAAAATGTAAGGGCTTTACAAACAACCCGGTTAGGAGGGGTCAGCGTATTTCCATTTGAGTCTCTTAACCTTGGGGCGCATGTTGAAGACAGTGAGGTGAGCGTTCGTGAAAACCGAAAACGTCTACAAAAGCTGCTGCCAAGCGCTCCGTTGTGGTTGCAACAGGTTCACGGCACATCTTTGGTAACAGAGCAGATGGGCCAGCGCTGCCCTGAAGCAGACGGTTCAATCACCCAAAAAACCAATGAAGTGTGCACGGTAATGACCGCAGATTGCTTACCTGTGTTGCTATGCGACGAAGCAGGTACTCAGGTGGCTGCAGTACATGCTGGCTGGCGAGGGTTGGCTGATGGCATATTGGAAGAAGCCGTTGGTCAATTTAAATGCAGCCCAGATTCAATTTTGGCTTGGTTAGGGCCTGCCATTGGGCCTAATGCTTTTGAAGTAGGAAAGAGCGTTTATGACGCTTTTTGTTCACAGAATTTATTGGCCAGTGGTTGTTTTGTAAAACAGGTTAATCAACCGAACCAAGAATACGTCGGTGTATTGGAAAAATGGCATGCTGATATTTATGCCTTAGCGAAGCTGCGCTTAAATTCGATTGGGCTTAGTCAGGTCTATGGCGGTGATTTTTGCACTTACACGGATGAAGAGCGATTTTTTAGTTACCGCAGAGACGGTAAAACTGGCCGAATGGCCAGCTGTATTTGGCTGTCAGATTAAAGGGTGAAATACGGGCTTAAGCCCGTAGCGCCTTATTTACAGTATTTTTTAACTTGCTCTTTAGCTTTGTTTATTAAGCTTTCTCTTTCTTTTTCGTCATACCAATGGCGTTCGCCATTTTCCAATGTTTTGTAAATTCGGCCATTGTTTTGAATGTCTCGCAGTTGCTGCTTGGCTTTCCCGCAATTTTCCGCCATACGCTCAGCTTCTTCTTTGGCCTCTTTTTTATCGGCCGTTTCGGTATTGCGATCGACACTGCTTTCCAGGAGCTTTTGGCGGGTACTATCAAGCTTCTGTTGAGATTGCGCTGCACTGCTGCTTTTTTGGGTTTTCACGGTAATACTTTGAGATTCTTGCTCACTGCTAGGGGGGAATTGTGAAAAAGTAATATTGCCGTTTTCATCTACGCTTTTATAAGCCTGCCCAGCGTAGGATAGCGTGCAAGAAAGCATTAATAAAAGTAAGGATATTTGTTTCATATTTCGCTGTTTCAAATGGGGTGAAAGAGGGCGCTGCTAGGTTAACTGTAACCAAATTAGTGCAAAAGCAAAGTATAATTCGCTCATACTGTTAAATGTCAAGCAAAACAAGGGCTATCCCTTGACTTAAGCCCCACGGATGTCAAAATTACCAGCCCAAAATTTAAGCTCATATTCGGCCACCCCGAAGAGGCAATTTTGAGATCTTGAAGAGGCGATGACCTTGCTTCAACTAATTTTCATTTAGTTGCCTATGATGCAGCTAAATTTGATGAAACACTACCCGGTTTTCATCACCCCAACAATGGCAAAAAGCCAATATGGCGCGGTAGTCTTGACGGTTATATTTATCAGTCAGCCATTCTATTGCAGAGATTTTCCAGCTCACATTGGGTGAGCATGTGGATGAGAGGAAACAACGGTGGAATTACTTTCCGGCGGAGAAATGCTAGTTCGCTCGCTTCATGAAGAAGGAGTTGAATATGTATACGGTTACCCAGGTGGTAGCCTTTTACACGTTTACGATGCGTTTTATCAGCAAAGTGCAGTCAAACACGTCTTAGTACGTCATGAGCAGGCAGCTACACACATGGCCGATGGCTATGCGCGTGCTTCTGGTAAGCCTGGGGTGGTCATGGTGACATCAGGTCCTGGTGCCACCAACACCATTACCGGTATCGCCACAGCGTTTACCGATTCTATTCCTATGGTGGTGATTACCGGTCAGGTAATGAGTCACCTGATTGGAGGGGACGCCTTTCAAGAAACCGATATGTTGGGTTTATGTCGCCCTGTGGTTAAGCACAGTTTCAGCATTAAGCACCCAAGCGAAATTCCTGAAGTGGTTAAGAAAGCTTTTTATATTGCCACGTCTGGCCGCCCTGGCCCTGTTGTTATCGATATTCCAAAAGACATGACGGTACCAAATGACCGTCATGAATACGTTTATCCTAAGAAAGTGAAAATTCGCTCTTACTCGCCACCGCAAAAAGGTCATACAGGCCAGATTCGCAAAGCGGTTGAAGTATTGCTGGCTGCTAAGCGCCCAATGATTTATTCAGGTGGCGGTGTCATCTTAGGTAAGTCCCATGAACGCCTGCGCAGTTTAGTGCGTGGTTTAAATTACCCTATCACCCAAACACTAATGGGCTTGGGTGCTTACCCTGGTACCGACAAGCAAAGTTTAGGTATGTTAGGAATGCACGGTTCTTACGAATCAAACATGGCGATGCATCACGCCGATGTGATTTTGGCTATTGGTGTTCGATTTGACGATCGTGTTACCAATGCCACCGATAAGTTTTGCCCAGATGCGACCATTATTCATATCGATATTGACCCATCGTCTATCTCTAAAACAGTGGATATCGATATTCCAATAGTGGGCCCTGTGGACAGTGTTCTGGACGAAATTCTAGACATTATTAAAGAAATGAAAGAAACCCCAGATGCAGAGGCCCTCGCCTCATGGTGGGTTCAAATTGAAGAATGGCGTAAGCGTCATGCGGGTCATTACGATAAGAACGACAACGGTATCTTAAAGCCTCAAGAAGCCATTGAAGGCTTGTGGGAAGCGACAAAAGGTAATGCTTATATTTGTTCTGACGTGGGTCAGCATCAGATGTTTGCGGCTCAGTATTATAAATTTGATGAGCCAAACCGTTGGATCAACTCCGGCGGTCTTGGCACCATGGGCTTTGGTTTCCCAGCGGCCATGGGCGTTAAGATGAACTATCCAGATGAAATGGTGGTTTGTGTAACCGGTGAAGGTTCCATTCAAATGAACATTCAAGAAATGTCCACCTGCTTACAATATGGTATTCCGGTTAAGATCTTCTGCTTAAATAACGGTTACCTTGGTATGGTTCGCCAGTGGCAAGACATGAATTACGAAGGTCGCCACTCTAGTTCTTATATGGAATCACTTCCGGATTGGGCTAAGTTGGCAGAAGCTTATGGTCATGTTGGTTTACAAGTAGACACCAAGGATCAGCTTAAAGGCGCCATGGATGACTGCTTTGGTAAGTACAAAGATCGTTTGGTATTTGTAAACGTGGTAGTTGATCCAGACGAACACGTATACCCAATGCAGGTTCCCACAGGTGCGATGCGCGACATGTGGTTAAGTAAAACGGAGCGCACCTAATGAGACATATAATTTCTATTCTTTTAGAAAACGAGCCTGGTGCCTTGGCTCGTGTTGTGGGCTTGTTTGCACAGCGCTCTTACAATATTGAAACGCTTACAGTTGCTCCTACGGAAGATCCTACGCTATCGCGTATGACCATTACCACTTCGGGCACTGAACGTGAAATTGAGCAAATCACCAAGCAATTAAATAAATTAATTGAAGTGGTTAAGCTGGTGGATTTAACCGAAGGCACTCACCTAGAGCGTGAGCTAATGCTAATTAAGGTTAAAGCCTCTGGTGCTCAACGTGCTGAAATCAAACGCACAGCGGATATTTTCCGTGGTCAAATTGTGGATGTAACCGCCAGTGTATACACCATTCAATTAACCGGTACCACAGAAAAGCTTGAAGCCTTTATCGAAGCCATTGGTCCAAACTGTATTTTAGAAACAGTACGCACCGGTGTTTCAGGTATTGCTCGCGGTGAGAAAACATTGAGTTTATAGAAAAGGCGTTTTAACTAGCTATTACTGAAAGAAACGTTCAGTAATAGCTTAAAGTAAGCATTATTCAGGATGAAATATTTTATAAGGAAATGTGGTGGTAAAAGTAAAAGGAATTATTGCAGCGTATTGTTTTTTTATGGTTCAGCCTTCAAATTCTGAAATCTATAAGTGGATCGATGAAAATGGGGATACTCACTTTTCAGATGTTCCTCACCAGCAAGAAAATACTAAAAAAATTTCTGTTAATACTTACAGATCTAGTGATAAGGGGAAAGCTTCTCTTCAGAGAGAAAAAGAAGCAATTAGAGGGATAGAAAAGCGTAATTATAAAAAGAAGAAGAAAGTGAAAAAGCAATCGAATAATACAAATCGAATCTCTTCTTCTGGTAATGAAGATAAGCGAAATAGTTTTAACTGCTTACGGGCAAAAGAGGCTGTGTCGCGCCATCAAAAAGCAATGAAGAGAGGGTACTCTTCAAGTCAAGCAGGTTATATGAGGAGTAGACAGAAAGCGTTGTCAGAGAACAGAAGATCCGCATGTAAAGGCTAGCTTTGATTTGCGAGGGAATGAATTAGGCCTCTACGGTCCCACAGCTAAACCCTCATAAAGCGAACCTCCTTTTAGGTTCGTTTTTTATGCTTAAAAGACTCAGGCTGAAGCAGTTACTTAGTGTTTACTCTTGAATAAATTCTATTGAAGTACACTTAAAATAAGCTGAACGGTTTAACCTTCCTTTTCGCTATGCCTAGCAAACGACACCAATATATAAGTAATCATAGTAACCCAAATTAGGTCGGTACGGAATTTTGGGCTAGTCCGAAGAGTGCTTGCGTTTTTGATTGATGGCTTTTTTTAACCGCTCCGCGGAAATCTCGGGGGCTTGCCCCCGTGCTGAATAGCGTACAATGACGTAGTCATTGTCAGGTGTTCAGTTCATGGAGTTACGTAGAAATACTCATCATGTATTTAGGTTGGTGTATCATTTTGTATGGATACCTAAGTATCGACATAAAATATTTGTTGAGCCATATAGGTCTGACCTTAAGCAAATAATTGAAAAAATTGGCTATGACTACAATATTGAAATTGTTGAGTTAGAAGTGCCGGTGATCATATTCATATGGTGGTTAGGACAGAGCCTAAAGTTGCTCCATCAGATGTTATGCAGATAATAAAAAGCATTTCGGCGAGAGAGTTCTTTAGATTGCATCCAGTAATCAAAAAGAAATACTTTTGGGGTGGTAAGCTGTGGACTCAAAGTTATTTTGTGGAAACAATTGGCAATGCAACTGAAGATATTATCCGTAAATATGTTCAAGATCAGTTACAGGTAATGGACAAAGGTGAGTTAAATAGTCAGCAATTGGGGCTGCTCTAAAACTCGGTCGCTTGCGGCCGATTTATTTATATAATACCACCTGCCAACGATCCTTATAAATAGCGGCTATGATAGTGGTAATTAGTTTGACGCTATTGGTTAAAAGCGATGCAAGCCACCTAGGTAATCAGTAGTGGTTTAGTAGGCGCAAGATCATCGCAACCATTGTATTGCGAGGAGAAGAAGCGGTAAGTCGTTATCGTGCTGGTAAAGCCATGAAGTGTTCGGGAATTGTGAGCTGTCAGCCATCAAAATATCACTATATATCCGCGATGAAAGTACATGTATATATTGTAATAATTTAAAACGAGAATTTAATCTAGTACGCTCAAGTCAAGTGTGGTATGGCTATGTCACCAATCTTTGGATTTGTAATAAGTGGCGCTATTTAACAACGGGATTAAATTTTTACATGTGTTAAATCGTTGGCTTTGCACTGTCAGGCATGCCAGATAGAGGCTTGATAAAACGCGCTTTATCGAGTGCGTTTGAGGTCCGTGGTCGGCCAAAAGATATTATGATTCATTCGGATTAAGGGTGTCATTATACTAGCCTAGCGTTTAGATAGCTGATTTGGAAGTTCCTGATAAAATAAAGTGCGAATCGTCCCAGAAGCTGTCAAGACAATGCGCCAATGGAGCATTTTTTCGAAGCCTTAAGGATAAAAATATGCTTAATAAAGGTTGACCATTGCAAAAGCGTGATAAGCTGCCTGTCTTCGCTTAATTACAATAATCTTATTACTATATTCTTAGCGGGCATATAAGTTTATCTATGTAACATTAGTTAGGTCCCCGCAAGAGTTTGATAAGGAATAGTTAATTGCCTAACCTACCATTTCCAGTATTTCTCATTACGCTTGCTCAAACACTGGGAATGGTGACTGCCCCTATGATGATTTTTGTAGGAGGATTTTTAGGTCTTACTCTGGCACCCAGCTCTGGAATGGCCACCTTACCAATTGCTTCTTTAGTGGTGGGTAGTGCCTGTGCCGGCATGCCTGCTGCATTTATTATGAAAAAAATAGGTCGTCGCAATGGCTTTGTGTATGCGACCTTATTGGCTTTATTAGGGTCAATACTGGCATTTTACAGTGTTCGCAATGGAAACTTTTGGGGGTTATGTTTTAGTATCTTTTTATTGGGTATGCATTTGGCTTTTGTTCAGCAATTCAGATTTGCAGCGTTGGAATGGGTAAAGCCAGAGCAGGCTGCCACTACCGCCAGCGTGGTATTACTAGGCGGGCTTTTCGCAGCTTGGATTGGTCCTGAGCTAGTCATGCTGGGACAGAACTTAATGGCCGTTGAATTCAGTGGGGTCTTTATATTATTGGCTATTAGCCACTGCTTGCTACTTGTGCTTTTGAGTTATATTCCATTTGTCAGTATAAAAGAAAAAAGCACCGATCACGTGGGGCGCTCAATTCGCCAGCTTTTATCCTCGCCGGGAATTATTACTGCTATTACCTGCGCATCGGTGGCCTATGGGGTTATGAGTCTTATTATGACGGCGACTCCAGTGAGTATGACCGAGATATTAAGCTTTCCCTTGATAGAAACCAAAACCGTTATTCAAAGCCACATAATGGCGATGTTTTTACCTTCTTTAATTACGCCTATATTATTACGCTTTTTTCCTGTTGCCTGGATATTACTTATGGGGATCTTTGCCATGACCATTGCAATATCCATTGCTTTGCTAAATCAAGGTTATTGGGGTTATTGGTTTGCATTGGTGTTTTTAGGTTTAGGCTGGAACTTTTTGTTTGTGGGGGGCACGACTTTACTGTCGCAAAATTACAGCCTTCATGAAGGTTTTAATGTTCAGGCTGTTAATGAAGTCATTGTGTTCTCTACTCAAGCCTTCACTTCACTAATAGCTGGTTGGTTGGTATTTAATTATGGCTGGAATACCACTAATTTATTAGCCATTCCACTTTTGATGCTTGCTTTACTAATGGTGATGCGTTTATTTTTAATTAAGCCTGTTCAGGCTAGCCATGAATCTTAGGAAAAATAAAAGGTTCAGGGCCTTTTTTAGAATTTTAAAGTGGCCTAGGATTCATCCAGCAAGCTGTCCATACCAGACTCAATACCCTTTAATTGATCGAGATTATCAAACACTTTTTGGGTATCCATATTAATGCTGACGGCCACCTCCACAGGGAAATTTTGCAGAACCTCCTTTTCCGACTGATTATTTTTTTGGCAATCATTAATGTAAATGGCTAAATACACTAAGCCTGCCAAAGAGGACCCTTCTTTTGATTCCAAAGGGGTGACGTGTTGGCGAATACCCTCTACGGTTTCATTGGGAAATTTCCAGCGCTTAGCCAGTTCGGCCCCTACATCCGCGTAGTTATATCCTAGCATCGACATTTGAATTTCAGACGTTTTTCCGCCAGCATCCACGGCAGCTTGAATTTTTTTCGTTTCCGAAGGCATTAACAGTTGGATCAATAATTCACCAATACTATGCAACATGCCGCAGGTAAAGGCTGTTTCGCCATTGATACTGCAATAATCAGCCATCCACCTAGCAATGGCGGCAACGGCAAAATTATCTCGCCAAAATTCTTCACGATTAAACCCATTAGGTACCTGTAAGGCACCTGTAATGCCTGACGCCAGTACAAGTGTTCTAAGGGTAGAAAACCCTAGTAGCACAGAAGCATCAGCGGTACTGGCAATTGATCGTGATACGCCATAATGAGCGCTGTTCGCAAGACGTAGCACCTTTGCGGTAAGAACAGGGTCTAAACTAATTTTATTGGCAATTTCATCCATGTCGAAATCTTCTTGGTTAAAGGTTTCGATGAGTTCTTGCACAATTTTGGGGATATTCGGTAGATTATGGGTTTGCTCAAACAATGCCGATAGTTTCATTTCCATAGTCCTATATATTCCTGATTTTTAGCTTAGGACAGGCTAGCATTTAAGGCTAATTTTCTTTGCTAAAAAACCAGATAGATTCGGTTTTATAATTAAGATAAAAATTTAGAAATTATTCACAGGGGCACAAAATGTCTAAAATTGGTTTTATTGGTATTGGGTTAATGGGTTTGCCCATGTGTAAACAATTGCTAAATGCCAAGTTCGATTTAACGGTTTGGAATCGTAATCCAAGTAAATGTGGGCCACTTATTTCATTAGGGGCTAAGGCGGCGAGTTCTTTACAGGAATTGGCTGGCAAAGTAGATGTGATCATGATGTGTGTTTCAAATACTCAAAGTGTTGAAGATATTATTGATCAATTGGCACCTTCGCTTAAATCAGGTCAATGCATTGTCGATTTTAGTTCCATCAGCCCAGATGCCACCATTTCTATGGCTCAAATGCTGGCCCAAAAAGGCGTCACTTGGATAGACAGCCCCGTATCAGGTGGAGTGGCAGGAGCTGAAGCTGGGTCTCTGGCTATTATGGTGGGAGGCGATGAAGACCAAGTGAATGCCATAAGGCCATTATTAGCCCCGTTATCCCAAGCCGTTACACATATGGGCCCCAATGGCACAGGGCAAACCACCAAGATATGCAACCAAATGCTGGTAAGCTGCAATGTGTTAGTAATGGCAGAAGTGATGGCCATGGCTAAGCGGGCAGGGGTCGACGCCGCACGCATTCCCAGTGCTTTGAAAGGTGGGTTTGCTGACAGTATCCCTTTACAGTTAACAGGTCCACGCATGGCCAACCAAGACTTTGATGAGATCAAGTGGCATGTCAAAACCCTTTTAAAAGATTTAGATATGGCCAATGCCTTAGCCAAAGACTTAGGCAGTGCCATTCCCATGGCCGGGCTAGGTGCACAGCTTATGCGTCAACACAGCAGTCGCGGCTATAATGATCAAGACCCTGCAACTTTAGTTACCCTTTACGAAGCTGAAACAAACAAAGAGGAATCCTAATGCGATTGGCAGCCAACTTATCGTTGATGTTTACCGAAGTGCCGTTATTAGAGCGGTTTGAGTTAGCGGCAAACGCCGGTTTTAAAACCGTGGAAATTCAATTTCCGTATCATGAAAAAATTGAAGACCTTGTGGCGGCAAAACAGGCTGCCAATGTGGAAGTGTGTTTAATTAATGTTCCTGCTGGTGATTTAATGGTGGGCGGTGAAGGGCTGGCCTGTGTGCCAGGGGAAGAAGAAGAATTCGGTAAGGCTTTAAGGCTTTGTTACAAGTATGCAAAAGCACTGAATGTTAAATTAGTAAATGTATTACCGGGGCGCTGTCTTGATGCTAGCAAGGAAGGGGAGTACTTAAATGTATTAATTCATAACCTACATAAAGCCGCTGCCGCATTTGCTAAGTACGATATCCTGGTCACGTTTGAAGCCGTGAATACCAAAGACATGCCGCACTTTTTAATTCATAGCACTCAGCAAATGTTAGATGTGATTACCGATGTGGACCATGACAATCTTAAAATGCAATTTGATGTTTATCATATGCAAATAATGGACGGCCATGTGGATGAAGCATTACAGCATTATGGCCATCTTATTGGGCATATTCAGTTTGCCGATGTGCCAGGGCGAGGCGAGCCGTTAAGTGGTAATTTAAACTTTCACAGTATCTTTGAGGATATAAAATACAGCCATTATCACGGCTATGTGGCAGCGGAATATAAGCCAACGAAAAAAACCGAAGACACTTTAAGGTGGATGCAGGATATGGATTTAAAATGGCTTGATGAAAAAGCGGTATTAAAATAATTTTTAATCAATTTCAATTAACGTGTGGCTAAATCCTTCTAAAGTTAAGGTGACAGATGCCGTTAAACTTAATAAGCAAAGGGAACATGCCCAGCATCACAGAGCACAAATGGCCATATAGGGTTAGGAAGACTAAAGTGATGTGAAAAATGGAAAGTACTACAAGGATGTTTGGGGGAGAATAAACCCTTATTAGCAAGTGGAGCTCATGGAAGCAGTGCGTTGTTTGGTACAGGTAAGTCGCACATGGAAGCAGCCTTATGGACGAGGCTAGCTCCACTGTATTTTATAAGTCTGATGTTAATTTTTTGAATACAAGTAAATGATTGTTGGCGGGCAACTTCTCATTATTAATTAATTCGAGTTGATGACACCTCGCCAATTTGACAATATCTTTTAGTTCTTTGATCCCGGCCTTAGAATCCACCTCAGTCAGTAGCCAATGGTTTAAGCTTCTGTTGCCTTCACTGGTGAAACCGTCTTGGTTAAACGGGCCATAAACCGCGAATAGCCCCTCAGATTTTAAATTCAGAGCAATATGTTTAAATATATTTCCTACATCTTTGTCGCTGACAAAGTGCAGTAAATTTGCACAATACATATAATCATACTTTTCTGCTGGCCAGTTGTTTTTTGAAATATCTAACTCAATGGCTGGTTTAAGATTGTCGAGTTTTGATTCAGTTATCCATTGATTTGCCCCCTCAATCGTCCTCAATAAATCGCTAGGTTGCCAAGTTAACTGAGGTAAACGTTGCGCAAGATACACAGCGTGTTGTGCGGTGCCGCAAGCCAATTCTAGGACACTTCCTGAAGTGTTAAAAAAGTCTTTTAGTGCTTGAAATATAGGGTCTTGATTGCGCAGGCAAGATTGGTTAACAGGCTTTTGCATAATTCTCTTTATAAATAGGACAATTACTTCGATAATGCCATCAATATCTACTTTCAGCGAATAATAACGAGGTGTTTATGTCTAAAGTGGCCTTAATAACCGGTGCGAACCGTGGAATTGGCTTAGAGCTATGTCGTTTGTATGTAGAACAGGGCTATGAAGTGGTAGCAGTTTGCCGTGAATCCAGCGATGAAGTAGAAGACATTGCCGATCAAGTGATCAGTGGTGTGGATTTAACGTTGGATGAAGCCATGGACAGCGTGGCCCAAGTACTCAGCATGACACTAGGGGATGAGGCTCAAATAGATGTGCTTATCAATAATGCTGGGGTGTTTTATAACGAAACCCTAGAAGACATGAATATTGATACCATTCGTCGCCAGTTTGAAGTGAATGCCCTTGCGCCGCTTAAAGTCACCCACACATTATTACCTTTCCTTAAAGAGGGCAGTAAGGTGGCGAATATCACCAGCCGAATGGGCAGTGTTGAAGATAATGGTTCAGGTGCTTATTACGGCTACCGTGCGAGTAAGGCAGCCTTAAATGCGATGGGTAAATCTTTGGCATTGGATTTAAAGAAAATGGGCATCAGTGTCGCCATGTTGCACCCGGGCTTTGTACAAACCCGTATGGTGGGCTTTAATGGAGATATTTCAGCAACACAAGCCGCCGCAGGAATCGCAGCCCGTATAGACGAATTAAACCTAGAAAACACTGGTGGTTTTTGGCACAGCAATGGCCAAACGTTACCCTGGTAAATTGGGTTAAACTCAAGGTTTTCAAAGTGTTACAATAGCGCCAAGATTTAATCTATATCCGTTTCAAATGCATTCAGAGGTAAGTATGCAAATTCAAAAAGACAGTGTTGTTTATTTTCACTACACGTTAAACGATACCGAAGGGAAAGTGGTTGAGAGCAGTAAAGACTCTCACCCAATGACGTATCTTCACGGTCATGGCAATATCCTGCCTGCACTTGAAGCTGAGTTTACCGATAAAAAAGAAGGAGATCAGTTTCAGGTAACCTTGCCACCCGAAAAAGCTTATGGGCTTCGAAACGAAGAATCCATGCAGCGTATTCCCATTAAACATTTGGCGGAAAAAAAGAATTTACGTGTGGGCATGAGTGCTAAGGTTAACACCGAAAAAGGCATGCGTGATGTGACCATTATTAAGGTGGGTAAATTCAACGTAGACGTGGATACCAACCACCCTTTAGCAGGTTTGACCTTAACTTTCGATATCAGCATTGAAACAGTACGCGAAGCGGAAGCGGAAGAGCTTACTCATGGACATGTTCACGGCGTAGGCGGTCATCATCACTAGGTAAATATCTAGCCTAAAACTGTAAGCATTCGGTTAATTTCATAGGTAAATGGCCGAGTGTTTACAGATGGGCGTATCTTGATTAAATTGGCATGATAATAATTTTAAAATTGCCTCAATATGAATTCCCCTCTTGTTAGTCACGTTCAGCAATTAAAGCAGCAGTTGAGATCACTGCGATCTAATCTTAGTGACGCCCATGCCACTCGTTTACACCGCTCCATCAGTTGGCTTAATTGTGCCAGTGAACAAGAAGATAACCTTGATTTAAAACTAATAAGTTTATGGATAAGCTTTAACGCTTGTTTTGCAGTCGATGAGGGCAGCTGCGAAAGTTTAGCTGAACGAAATGCCTTTCAAAGTTTTATTAAAAAAATAGTAGAGCATGACAGTAAAGAAGATATTTACGCTAGCCTTTGGCAAACCTATTCAGGGCCTGTTAAAGCGTTGATTAAAAACCCCTATGTGTTTCACGGATTTTGGAGTGCTAAACGCTTAAACAAACAAGATGAAAGTTGGCGGGTGAATTTTGATCAATCCAGCGTGGCCGCTTTAAACAGCTTAAGTCGCAAACAGGTACCGGATTTATTAAGCATCGTTTTAGATCGCTTATTTGTGCTGCGTAATCAGCTTTTACATGGTGGAGCCACTTATCAAAGTCAGGTGAATCGTCAGCAAGTGAAGGATGGTGGCAAGTTATTAGGGGCGTTATTGCCTATTATAATTAGTATTATGCTGGATGCCCCAGAAGAAAACTGGGGCGAAATTTATTATCCTGTTTTGTAAATGGCGCTAGGTGTTTTTTTCATCATCTTTAATTTCATGAAAGCTGCCCAGTACTTGGTGAAGCAGTTCAATTTTTTTCAACAAATCAGTCAGTAAAGGTTCAAACGCAGTATCTTGAGGGTCTTGTGGGAGTTTATCCAAGTCGCCATTTACTTCTTCTAAGTAGGGGAGAAAGAGCGTGGCTTGTGCCTTAAAAAGGCTGTGCTTTGGAAATATTGCACTAAAGCGTCCTTTATTTTCTTGTTTTAGGGATTGAAGGATTTCATCGGCCTTTTGAGCATAGGGCAGGATTTCTTTAAGGTTATCTTCAATGCGTTTATGTATCAGATTGCTCATGGATATGGGTTCGTGGTAAATAAAGAAGACAGGATAAAGTATCCTGTCTTCTAAGACCACAGCTTGCATGACAACGGGTAAGTGAGTTATGGCTTCTCTAGTACTTCAAACGTTAAACCGCTTTGTTCGGTAAGGGTTTGTATGAGTGCTTCCCCGTAAATACTGGCGGGCGTCCAAAATCCCCCTTCTTTATCTTGTTTGCTGATTTTCGATAGACACACAGCCGCTTGCCCTAACATTTTAGCGGTGGAACCGTAACCTGGGTCTCTGTCCCCTGTGACTTTGGTGACTATCTTTTGGCCATTTTCATGGATACCCATAAAGCGCATGTCGTAATGGCCTTTGAGCTGTTCCTCTTCTGTAGGGCCTTGTCCTGGCTTTAGTAAAACAAAGCGCTCTAATATCCATCGTGTGGGTTTGATGGCAGCTAATATCATAAAGATATTTAGCCCCCAGCTCATGTTACGAGCCCGGCTTTTCCCTTTCTTATCTTGTCCCATCATCATGGCTTCATCATATTTAAATTGCTCATGATAAGCCTTATTTAACAGCGCGTTACTTCTGTGAACGACTCGCGTGTTGACGACTCCCATAACAAATGGACCAACCCAGCAGTTAAAGTCCTCATCAAATACGGCGCCGCTGACATTGTCTTGGCGTGATGTGAAATTATGATTTTTTGGGCAAATACTATAAGGGTTCTTAAGTTCTTTGCGTAATTCAGGGTCTTTAGCTGCTTCTTTGGCGATATTCACCATGCTGGCAATAGTGCCTCCACTGGCCCCCCCTTTTAGTTTAGCCACGCGCATTTTCACTTGCTGGCAGCCGCTTCCAAACAGTTCTTTGGCTTTAGTTTGTAAAAAAAGAACGCCTAAATCGGAGGGTATTGAATCAAATCCACAGCAATGAACGATGCGCGCACCACTCTTTTTGGCATCCTTTTCGTATTTATCAACCATACGTTTGTACCACTGTATTTCGCCCGTTAAATCGCAATAATCGCATCCATACTTTACGCACACTTTAATCAAGGGCTCCCCATAGAGGGCATAAGGCCCTACGGTTGAGACGATCACTTTTGTTTTTTGGGCAATATCTGACAATTGAGCCTCATCGGCGGCATCAGCAATAAAATGTGGAATAGTTTGTGCCCGATACTTTTCTTTTAATGCTTGTAATTTATTCTCACTGCGACCAGCAATAGCCCATTTGAAATCGGTATTGCTACCATAAGTATCCATCATATAGCCGGTGAGAATTTCCCCCACAAAACTGGTAGCACCAAAGATGATGATGTCGTATTCAGGTGATGTCATAGGGTTTACCTATTATTGTTGTTTTTTTATGCACGTGTTGGTGACTTTACCAAGTCACTGTTGAAAAAAGTAGTTAATAATAACTAAGCTAATGATTCTTAAGAGATTGCTGGCTTTTCATGTGTGTTTAAATTCCAATTTTATTGAGTTTAAACGATGGCGCAAAATAAACCATATTCTTAGTTTTACTTAAATACCGTTAAATTAGTTGGCTTGTAATATTTTGCTGGGGTAAGTTGCGGCCATTAAATTAATCACCCTTTAGGTCTTCTTATGCCTGAATTAGAAAATATAACGTTTGATGAAATTAATGTTTCAGATCAGTGCCATTACCAGAAAAAAATGACGGAGAAAGATTTAGTACTTTTTTCAGCGGTTTCTGGCGACGTGAACCCAGTCCATCTTGATAAAGAATTTGCATCCAATAGTATATTTAAGGAACGTATTGCGCATGGTATGTGGTCGGCATCATTAGTGTCGGCCACATTAGCAACCGTTATGCCTGGTCCTGGCACGATTTACCTAAGCCAATCAATTGAGTTTCATCGTCCTGTAAAAGTAGGGGATGAACTTGAGGTGACATTAACTGCAAAATTAAAAAATGAAACTAAAAAAACCGTGACGTTTCTTTGTGATGTGAAAAATCAATTGGGTAAGTCAGTGGCGTCAGGTGAAGCTGTGGTCATTGCGCCTACTGAAAAAATTAGAGTCAAAAAACCAGAATTGCCAGAAATAACAATTGGGTAGTAAGTAATTAAACAGCGGTTTAATTGTCTAAAATGTTAACCGTGAATTAAATAGCAGAGTACCACCAAAATAACCTAGAAAAATTGATCTAGGTTATTACCCTCCTTTCTAATGTTTCCCTTTTCTTTAATTCACTTATACAGTGTAAAGGTTAATTTACGCTGTCGTTCTCGATTAAATGTTATGGCTCATAAGGACTAGTTAGAAATAATGAAAATAAATGTTGAATTTGATATGACTCCTGATGAATTTAGAAAAGTCATGGGGTTACCTGATATTGAGGCTTTTCAGAAAGAAATGATGGAATCTATTATTACAAAAATGCAGACCGGTGAAGACGGATATGATCCATTCACGCTCTTTCAACCATTTATGGAGTCTGGCATCAATTCGGTAGATTCAATGAAAAAAATGTTTATGAATATGATGGGAGGAGGGGTGAACAAAAATGGTGCGTAAATAAAAAAAAGGAATAATAAAACTGTTTTTATAAAGATAAATTATTTTGATGTGACAGGTGTATGACTGATTTGTTCAAGGCCTAATGCTAAGTCCTCATTTTAAGGCTTTGATGGGGTCATTGATGGTATGAAAATTTAAAAATAGTCTATAGTTTCTGGGCTTATAAAGTGCCTATGGCAAAATCTTAAATACCACAATCTCACGGAGAGATAAAAATGCAAGAAAATATTATGAATGCTTTTACTGAGCAAGCGAAAAGTTTTTCTGCTCCATTGGCAAAATTCAATTCGCTAATGGTTGATAATATCGAAAAAATGACTGAGTTTCAGTTGAAGACAATTAAGTCTTATGCCGATCTAAGTCTTGGCCAAATTAAAAGTGCCGTTGATGTTAAAGATGCTGAATCTTTACGTACCTTCTCTTCTTCGCAAGCTGAAGTAGCCGCTACCGTAAATAAAAAAATCATGGAAGATGCTAAAGCCATTTCTGAAATGGCTACTGATTTTAAAGGGAAAATGGAAACTATCTGGGAAGAGTCTCGCCCAACTGCGTCAAAACCTGCCGATAAGAAGACCGCAAAGACTGCCTAAATAGTCTTTGGCCACCTTTTAATTAAGGTGGCATGGCCTCAATTATTTCATTTGTTTTTCTGTTACTCCTCTCTTAAATAGTTTTATTCAGGGTTCTAACCATGACCGCGGAAAATCTTAATATACATGATGCCGTTCCAGACATGTACGATATGGCTGCTAAAGCATCCGATCAGTTTTCACAGCTAATACAGCAAGTGTCATCTCAAACTACTTCTGAGGACGATCCTTCAGCATCGGTAATGACAGATTTTAGTGAGGCTATTCAAGAATTCTCTCAAAAACTTATGGAAAACCCAGCGACACTCATGCAGGCACAAGTAGGCCTGATGAAAGAGCAGCTAGATCTTTGGCAGCAAACGGCGCTTAAGTTTACAGGGCAGGAAAGTCGAACCGTCATAGAACCAGAAAAATCAGATCGCCGCTTTAAAGATGAAGAGTGGTCTGAAAACATTGTATTTGACTACATAAAACAATTTTATCTATTACAGTCAAAATCTATAAAAAGTGTCGTTGATGGCGTTGGCGATCTAAGTGATAACACAAAAAATAAAGTGGATTTTTTCGTGCGCCAATATACCAGTGCATTGTCACCTAGTAATTTTGCTGGAACCAACCCTGAAGTTATTCGTAAAACATTAGAAACCGGTGGCCATAACCTAATTGATGGCATGGAACAGCTTTCAGATGACTTAAAAGGCAGCTTTGGTGGCCTTAATATTTCTATGTCAGATTCAGCTGCGTTTAAAGTTGGACGAAATGTAGCGACCACACCTGGAAAAGTCATTTACCAAAATGATCTAATGCAGCTTATTCAATATACACCTACTACTGAAAAAGTATTTAAACGCCCAATATTGGTTATCCCTCCTTTTATTAATAAGTATTACATTCTAGATTTACGAGAAGATAATTCCTTTCTTAAGTGGAATTTAGACCAGGGTCATACCGTATTTTGTATTTCTTGGGTTAATCCTGGGGCACCTTTAAAAGATAAAGGTTTTGAAAACTACATGAAAGAAGGTCCAATAGCCGCACTTGATGCTATTGAAAAAGCCACCGGCGAAAAAGAAGTGAATGCCATAGGCTATTGTGTAGGCGGAACGTTACTAGCTGCTACCTTATCTTATATGAAGCAAAAAAATGATAACCGTATTAAATCAGCCACGTATTTAGCCACACTAATTGATTTTAACGACCCAGGTGAGATTGGTATTTTCATTAATGAAACCGCGATCTCTGCCTTAGAAAAGCAAATGAATACTCTAGGGTATTACGATGGTCGCATGATGGCCTTTAGCTTTAACTTACTTCGTGAGAATGACTTATTTTGGTCGTTTGTCATAAATAACTATTTGAAAGGCGAAAGACCCGCTGCGTTTGATTTACTGTACTGGAATACCGATGGTACAAATCTTCCAGCTAAAATGCATAGTTTTTACTTACGTAATATGTATTTACATAATCTATTAAAAGAAAAAAATGGCATAGAACTTGACGGAATAAAAATAGACCTAACGGATGTGGATACGCCATCATACTTTTTATCCACTGCGCAAGATCACATTGCTAAATGGACAAGTACTTATCTAGGGGCGAAGCTCTTTAAAGGGGATGTGAAATATGTGTTAGGTGGTTCTGGGCATATTGCGGGTGTAGTAAATCCACCTAGTTCGAATAAGTACGGTTACTGGACAAATGACGCAATGCCCGAAAAGTCAGAAGCATGGTTTAAAGGGGCTCAGAAAAAAGAAGGGTCTTGGTGGTTAGACTGGAAGGCTTGGATAGCTAAAAATTCTGGTGTTAAGGTTAATAAAAGAGTACCTGGCTCTGGCGCAATGAAAGTCATTGAAGATGCGCCGGGCAGTTACGTAAGCAAAAGCATTCCTGAGGTGGTAAAAAACTAATCACTCTTAAATATAAATGTATGGTCCGCCTCGTTATTGCAAGTGATATTTTCCGATAACGGGGTTGGTTTGCGCTAATGTATT
>OJDR01000065.1_pt1 | contig 46641 bp, 40 predicted proteins | sample 1593081 | NCBI WGS metagenome assembly OJDR01 (sample SAMN05416873, study PRJEB24817) | seawater metagenome | isolation source: Sea water | place: Canada:Atlantic | collected 2013-11
AATGTTTCCACTTTAATCTTGGCACATGGGAGACGGGTCCATCTCATTTCCTGCATTTCTAAGATACATTACATCCCTGTAACTAAAAAAGCCCAGCTAAACGAGTAGCCGGGCCTTGCCGATAATGCATCCTGCATCGGTCCAGTGTGCTTCCTTACACATATCTCCTTTTTTCAAAGGATAGTCAGAGGGGTGTTACTTTCGTAACGCTTTTACAAAAAATAGCTTAGCTATTTTTTAGAATTCTTTAATTTATCTATCTATTACACAAGCGAAAAATTACGCCTGTTTATTACCAGCATGCTTGGCAATATCATTTTTAATGAAGCGGTATACGCCGCCAAAAAAACCAATGGTAAGTGCAATAATAACTAAGCCAGCAATAACATATTCGTCTACATACATGTCAGGACCCTCGCGGTTAACAGTGTTTTTTTCTATGGGGTATACAATAACAAGCAACACAAGAATAAAATTGACATGCATCAACATTAAAAAGGGAGATAAATACCAAAAGGGGTAGCTCGCGTGAAAGCTGACATAGGTCAATATTTAATGGGCGAAACTGAACGTGCTAGGTATTTTCACTTTTTTTTATGTTCTTCGCGGCAATCATGCCGGCTAATTTTGAAATAATTTGGTCTTTGAATTTCTCGCGTATTTCAGCATTTAACGCCCCTAATAAGCGCCTATCCACTTTCAACAAAATACATAAATCATTGGCAATCACATTACTGGTGCGCGGGGTATTTAGGATAAAGGCAATTTCACCAAAAAAATCTCCCGGCCCCATGGTAGCAAGAGAATTATCCACACCTTCTAAAGTTACTCGGGCGGTACCGTTTAGTAAAATATAAAAGGCCGTATCTAGGGTGTTTTGCTCAATGATGTATTCATCCACATTGGCGATATAAAATGTGGCTTCTTTATCAATAATTTTTTCACGCTCAGCTGGGGTAAAGTCCTTAAAAAAGGGCACTTTATTGAGAATGATTAATATTTTCCCTCTTCCTAAGCTGTTAATGCGCTTCATTTTATCGCCCGTCCTTAGAACATTTTTCATGACACAATAATGAGCTTAGCTCAGCTTTCCCTATAGGAGGCGATATTAGGATTCACTGCTAGACTAAAATCAGAAAAGGATGACCCAATTCGCTTAATTCACGGCTATTAATATCATGAAGCAATTAGCACTGCTTTTATTAGCAGTATTGGTTTTAAAGGGATATGCAGAAGAAGCAAAACCGGCTTCTGCGTTAAACAATAACAGCACTAAAATTAGCCAGAAACGCACTACGCTGGCCAGATTAGAGGCATTAGACGTGTTGATGAAACGCAATCAGTTTCCCCAAGCATTTGAGCTGGCCGACCGTTTGGTTGAAGAGTTTGAGGGAGACCCAGATTTTGACTTTAAATATGGCATGGCCGCAATCGAAACCCAGCATTACGACCAAGCCCTGTTTGCTTTTGAGCGCCTAGTGATTGGTTTTCCCGATCAGCCTAGGTATCGCTTAGAGCTTGCCCGAACTCACTTTTATTTACGCAACCTTATTCGCGCCGAAATAGAGTTTCATAAAGTGCTTAAACAAAAGCCACCTGAGCCTGTGGTTCAAAATGTTGAGAAATTTCTAGAACAAATTGCCGACTTGCAGCGCAGCGTACAACCACGCTTTATGTTTGCCTTGGATATGGCCGGTGGTTATGACAGTAATATTAATAGTGCTTCGGATGAAGATGTATCATTACCCGAAGATTCCGGACTTGACTTACCGATTATTTTTAAAGACGAAGCGAAAGAAACCGCCAGCTCTTACTGGAGTACTTTAATAAACCTTGGCTACTTAAGCCCCTTAAGTAAAACTACATCCTATGATTTAAGACTTATTTATTCCAAACGCGCTAATAGTGAAATAGAGATTTATGATTTTGATACAGCCATGGCAGAAGCCGGTTACAGTTTTTACACAGGTCCTATTAGGTGGCGCGGCGCAGGCCGTTATCAATTTGTACAATTAAATGGTGAAGACTTTTTAGATGTTATCTCTTTTCAGGCGCAAAGCTATTGGCGTCTACGCAGTGGCTTTACTTATGGTTTCTCCATGAACTATGGAGACGCTGTTTACGCTAAGGATGACGATGCTGATCTTACCCAGCAGCAATATAGCCTGTCTTTTTCCAGCGCCCCTAAAAAGACCAGCTGGGTGCTGACATTGCTATTTGGCGATGATGAACCAGCTGACAAAATTGACAATGAACACAGTGGAAAAAGTTATCAAGGGGTAAGCTATCGCAGTACTACTCTATGGGGCTCTAGAGGTAGTCGCTACTGGTCACTGGCTTTAAACAGTGCTGAATATGATGCAGAAGGCCCTACTTATCCTAGCACTGTACGTAAAGATCAATCGATTAATTATGGTTATGGCTGGCGCTATGCATTCACTTCTAGCTTCAGCATTCGAAACGATTACGGCTTATCTTATTCCGACAGTGAAATTGATATTTATACTTATAAACGAGCCAAAGTTGAATTTGGATTGACCTACAGCTTTTAACATTTGAAAGATCAAGTTACCGGGGGAGATTATGAAATTTTTCAAAACACTCAGCCTAGTGTGCAGTTTGATGTTATTACTCATCTGTATACCAGCTTACGGAGAAAGCCTTGCCGCCCACGTTATTTTAAGCAAAGGAGTCGTCACCGCTACCGATCAAGATGGCGCTGCGCGACCTTTAAAGCGTCGCTCTAAAATTTTTAGTGGTGACATTATTAAAACCGGCCCAAAAGGTTCGGTGCAACTGCGTTTTGTAGATAAAGCCCTTATGACCATCAAGGCTAGTAGCGAAATGGATATCAGCAGTTATTTATTTAAACAACCAGGGGATACCAGCAATAAAGAACAAGCATTAATGACGCTGGTAAAAGGGGGCTTTAGAACCATCAGTGGGCAAATAGGGAAAGGGGAGAAAAGCGCTTATAAAGTAGATACGCCAGCTGCCTCTATCGGGATTCGAGGCACTAACTATGAGGTGCAACAAGAACCCAATGGTAGCTATGTTATGGCCGTGTATAGCGGCGGTATTAGTGTTGAAAATAGTGCGGGCACCATTGATCTTGGTTTGGGCAGTGATTTTAATTTTAGCCGAGTCACACCTAATGCGGCTCCCGTAGGGTTGTTGGAGGCACCTGAATCTCTAAGCGTTAATGCTGCCACAAATGACTCGAGTGAAGATGAAAAAGAGGAAGTCGCTGAAAGTAATGACTCTGAGTCAGTATCACAAGAAAGTGATGGTGACGAAGCAGATGAGTCTGAAACAACCGTAGTAGATAGTGGAGAGGATAGCACTTCAAGTGATAGCAGTGTCGTCAGTGAAACACCAAGTGCAATTCAAACTCAGTTGGCCAGCCTAGACTCAGGTGTTATTGATTTAACAAATGCTCTCGACAACGCTCAAGGTAAAAAAGATGAAGATCAAAAAGAGGAAGAAACTGAAGAGACATATGTCGAAAAATTAGCAGATACTGGAATAACAAGCTCTCCAGAAAAAGTTCAAGAGATCAAAGAAGCCATTGATGATCTGGATATTGATGGGGATTTATTTGAAATAGTCAAAGCTTTGGAAGATGCAGGGTTAGATACTCTAGGTCCTGATGTTCTCAATAACCTCGAAGATTTAGGAAGCTTAGATGAAATAGAGAATGCTATTAATGCGGGACTAGATTTAGATGAAGAAGATGCCGTTGAAGATGCCATTGCTGATGGCACCATAGATGATCCCACTCCAGACCCAATCACGGATTCTGAACCTGACCCAGTTGTGGATCCTAACCCTCTAGGCCTATTTGATTTTGAAGACGCCTACGCGGATCTAGATACGGTTACCAATCCATTGCCGACTACGGTCATTTCTGACGATCAATTTAATTTAATCAGCTCAGAAAAATTAGCCCTCATGGCCATGCCTTTAGGGTATGAATTAGATTCTGATGGCCGCCCTATTTTTAATACCCATGAAGCTCAGATTAGCTCTCCCATGGCCATTGAAGTGGGCAGCTTTAATCCATTTGATTACAGCGCTCAGGACAGCAGCACCGGCATGACGCTTCATTACCAAGTGATAAATACCAGCACAGGTGCGGTAGACGAGTATCAAATTCAAATTGATGTGGATTACAACGTGGCCGCCATTGGTGATCTAGAAACGAATATCCAAGATGCGTTATTAAACGGAGACGTAACAAAAAATGGCACCACAGTTGCTTCACCAGGTCATGTCCACCTAGTACTAGAAACACAAACGGTCATAGATCCTGTGACCAGTGCCAATGTAGATGTACAACGCTTTGTTTTTCAACCCACCAGCGCAGCTGACGAATTTATCACTGAAATGGCACTGCACTTTCAAGAAGACGGCAGCGCTCAAACTCAGCAGCTTACCGCTCACTTGGGCTCTGACGCCCAAGATCAAGAAGAGTGGCGCGCCAGTGTTGATATTGAAATGTTTGTGGGAGACGGCTCATGGAATGAAACCGATAACACCCCCATTTTTGTTATGACGGAACAACAAGAAGAAAATGGCCAAATGTATGATCGAACCGAGGTCATTACTAAACCCGGGGATCCAAATAAAACTGTCAGTTCACTGACTACGTTAGCATTATGTGGAAACGCAGGAATCATTTGCGACATTCAAAAAGACGATGTGGCTGCAGGCACTAATATTCGTTGGGGTGCTTGGTTGGCTGAGCCTAATGGCGTGATTAACATTTATGAACTTAATGAAGACGAGATGGGCTTTACCGACAGCAGCACCCGTCAAGAGGAAGAAGTACTGGCCTTTTGGTTGGCAGCAGAGCGAGCCGATATCAATACCCTTACCGGTACCGCCAGCTTCTCTAGTAACTTCTCAAATTGTACCGACTATGCTCAGTGCATTGGCTTTGCCGATGACGGTGCTGTGCGCAGCGTAGTGGGCCGATTTGATGTGAACTTTGATAATGGTGCCATTAGTAACGGCCAGATGAAATTAGAAACAGCAGGGTCAGAAATCAACGACCCCAATTCACTCCCCCTATCAGTTTGGGAGGTTAATTTTAGCGGCCAAATGACCAATAACACAGATGGCACGCGCAAACCTGAATTTCAAACCAATTCAGTGGACGGCACCGTCATGGACGGCACCACCAATACGCTCATATCTAATACCATTATTGGAAATATAGGGGGCATCTTTGTTAAGCCCGGTGACGTGTTTGCAGGGGGCTACAATTTAGGAACTGCTGATGGCACCAACAAGCATGCCGCCGGAGTCTTTACCCTAGGAAAGCAGCCCTAATTAAACGACTTACTAGCAATAAAACAGGGATTAAAATCTAAAGATAAAAAAGGCCCAACGAGTAAGCACTTGTTGGGCCTTTAACATTTTTTACTAAAGCTCACTACTTGCTTATTGGGGGTCAGGCGTCGCGATATCAACCACTCGTGGGGTAGTGGTGGTACATTCGCGGGTACAGTTAGCCACTTGCACAGGCACATCAGCACCTGTGTAAATGGTTAACATACCAAAACCTGGGTCTCTATTTTGGGTGGTAATATAATGAGGCAAGCCCACATCTGAACGCTTCCAAAAGTCGAAGTTTGATTCATGGCCATGCACTGTTAATTCATAACCACTGGCACTTAAGCTTGCATCAAACCCTTCATTATCATCCCATGGTGGCACGTGACTCACACCGATAATATGTTCGAAATCCGCTTCATCTTCATTTGGTTGAGCCTGTGCATGCAGCCAGTCTCGATCAGGTGGTACACCAAATTCATACTGATTATCGTTGTAGGCCACAAAACGGGTATTTTGATAGGTAAATGCAAAGTCAAAAGGACCAAATACGTCTAACCAAATATCCTGACCAAACGAAATGGAGTCATGATTGCCAATAACCGGAATCATTGGAATATTTGATTTAGACATGGCTTTACACATCCATTCAAATTCGGCCTTCACACCCGTTTCCGCTAAATCGCCCACCACTAAGGTGAAGTGAACGTTAGGAAGGTTATTAATGTATTCAATGGTATCTTCAAACGCCCCAGGATATTGCTGTGGATCTCCAATGATGGCCACACGATAAGAATCTACTTTGCCAATGGACTCTTCAAAAGCCGTTAGACGCGCTAGGTTTTCTTCAACAGAAACACCAGGGCAGTGAGGATCGGTTTCCCAAGGGCTTAATTCATATTCACAACCACTTAGGGCAATGATAAAAAATAAAGAGGCAATTTTTTTCATTTCATAATCTCCACAAATTCGTTTAGAAATGACGACGAACGCCAAAGCCCCAGTTAGTAATGCCTTCTAGTCCTAAATAATCGTAATTATCCATAAAGAATTCAGGTTCGCGCACGTAGGTAATCAAACCCACTTCCAATACCGAAATATCGAAATACACTTCAGTGTTTTCTGAAATATGTAAAATACTTTGGTAATTAAAAATAATGCGCAGCGCCGTTGGCTTGTAATAGCCGCTGGGGTATTGCTCGGGCAGCTCAAGAAATAAATCACTGTGCTTCCCGTACAATAAACTGGTGCCGAAATTAATTGGGCTCAGCTGTAATTCTTTACCCTTAATATTAAAATTAAATCGATAAGGGTTTTGGTAGCGATAACGTAAACTGAATAACGTCATTTCCGCATGATTATCAAGCTTAGGCACATAGCCCATACCACCACTAAAGTGATGATTATCAAAAAAACTATCTCCCACCGTGGCGTGTATCATGCCCATAAGTGAGCCTGACTGAAGATCCACATAGGCAGCGTTTGCCCATTTTGGCAGTGCCAATGAAATGATTAACAATATGTATATGAAATGTACTTTCATGGCCTGCTCCTCTATTGCTGAATTCCAACGTTTTATGAATGTGTTTGCTGCATATCTATATCGATCTTTAATGGATCGCATTAAATAGAATTCGTTCAGGCATGAATACCCATAAAAATGGAACAATATTGTCCAAATATGACTACAGGTGCTCATTTTGGGGGGAGCATACTAGCAAACAAGGGGTTAACAAGAGGTTAATGGACTGATTTTGATTATTAAATAAGAATGAATATTATTAGTATGGAAATTAGGACAGTCTGTTTATAGCTAACTATGCACGATATTTATGTAGAGCAAAGCGCCATCAGTAGGCTTTGAATGTCTTTAAGCAGCCATTCAGGATGCAATTGAGAGAGGTCTTTTCCTTGATTGTAACCTTGTTCAAGCAACACACAGGGAACGGCAGCATTTTTGGCCGAGGCTCTATCCGCAGTACTATCTCCCACCATTAAGCATTTGCTAGGTTCAATATTGAGATATTGTGCGGCATGTAATAAAGGCAAAGCACTGGGTTTCTTTTCACTAAGGCTATCGCCCCCCAATAAAATTTCAAAAAACTCACTAATCCCCAATTTATTAAGTAAGGCCGGCACAAAAGCAATGGGCTTATTGGTCACAAGAGCCATTGGCAATTTCTTCTGCTGACAGGCTGTTAACAAGGCTAAAACCCCAGGGTATAAATAGCTCTCTTCACACACACAAGCTTCATAGCGAGTTAAGAAATAACCATGAACACGGTCGATATACTCAGAAGATACATCTAAGCCCAACAGCGCTCTTTCAATTAATTTATGACTTCCATTGCCCACCCATAAGCGAACTTGATCGCTGGTCACTTGCAGTGGTGTTTGATTAAGCTCATGGCATAAGTCACTCAAGGCTTCATTTAAAGCTCGGCATAAATCTGGCACGCTATCAACGAGGGTGCCGTCCAAATCAAAAATAATGGCTTGTGGATAATCTTGGGTAAATATCATAAGAAGTGCTAATTAAGAGAATGAGGTACCATCAAAGAACTGACTACAGGTACTTAGCGTACCCGTAGCCATACCATTAGCGTGCGCCTTTGGCTATTTCTTCACGCATTTTGGTGATGGTTTGAGCGTAGTCTGGCGAATTAAAAATGGCAGAGCCAGCCACAAAAGTGTCCGCACCAGCGGCGGCTATTTCAGCGATGTTATCCACTTTTACGCCGCCATCCACTTCTAGGCGAATATCTAGGCCGCTTTCATCAATTTTACTGCGCACTTGCTTAAGCTTATCAAGTGTAGAAGGAATAAAGCTCTGTCCGCCAAACCCAGGGTTTACCGACATTAATAACACCATGTCTAGCTTATCCATCACATAATCTAAGTAGTGAAGTGGTGTTGCAGGGTTAAACACTAATCCAGCTTTACAGCCTGCATCTTTAATAATTTGCAGTGAGCGATCAATATGATCCGTGGCCTCAGGGTGAAAAGTTATATAGCTGGCTCCAGCTTTTATAAAGTCAGTAATCATGCGATCTACTGGACTCACCATCAAATGCACATCAATAGGGGCGGTCACACCGTGATCTCTCAAAGCCTTACATACCATAGGACCTATTGTAAGGTTAGGCACATAATGATTATCCATTACATCAAAATGCACGATATCCGCACCGGCTGCCAATACGTTATCCACTTCTTCACCAAGACAAGCAAAGTTAGCTGACAGGATAGAAGGGGCTATTAAAGGGGATTTTTTTGAGGCGTGGCTCATGGTTTTTCTCTAATTCCAACGAATAAACTATTGTAACCCAATCAATATGGACAGGTGTACGCTCATTTAACAATTCCCCGCAAACAGTATCCCTTCAGCCTAGCTTAATTTTGGGATTTTAAGCCTATGACTCACCATCAAAACTAGCCCTTAACTTCATCGATAATTGTGATGGAGCCTCATTGATTTTAAGACTTAATTTGATTAGCGTAGCGCCGCTATTTTTATAACGCCTATAATCTAATAATAACAAGGGCGCTTTACAGTCAGGTTATCATGCCTTAATCGCTGAAAGTGCCTTAGCCAAAGGTGATTGAGATGTACCCTTTACGCATTGTTTTTGGGTTTATTACCCTAGCCATACTGGCAGCTCTTCTGACTCCCGTTGCCCTTTTACGACCCAAACACCGTAATAATATGGGGGATATTTGCAGCGCGGTAAGCCGAGTATTATTCGTCTACTGGGGCGCCAAGCTTGAAATAGAGAACGAAGAACGCCTCAACCCTGAACAACCTTCCATTCTCATAAGTAACCATCAAGACACCGAAGATATGTTTTTTGCTGAAAGCATTGTTAGGCGTGGCACTGTGGCTCTTGGCAAGTGGGAACTGCTTTATATTCCGTTTATTGGTTGGTTATTTTTCTTGGCAGGCAACATTGTCATTAAGCGAGCTAAAAAAGAAAAAGCTCAACAGGCGCTTGGTCTTGCGGCCAAAATAATGCGCGAGAAAAACCTTTCATTATTAATTTTCCCAGAGGGCACTCGAAACTGGGGCAAACCCTTACCCTTTAAACTAGGGGCTTTTAAGTTAGCCATTGAAGCGCAAGCGCCCATTCAACCTGTGTGCTTTTCATTAAGACAACACACCATGAATTACAAAAGGTGGCATTCGGGTACGGTAAGAGTGAAATGTTTAGAACCCATCAGCACTCAAGGCTTAACACAAAATGATGCAGTGGCATTGGCGAATCGCTGCCAGAAATTAATGGAAACTCAGTGCATTGAAATGACTAAAACTCTTTTAAAAGAAAAGGGTAAACAGTGACAATGTTTACGTTATTTACCCCGAGCTTTGCGAACCTTGTCATAAGCGGTTTGAATTTCTTGGGTTTTTTCTTTTGCTATTTTCATCATGGCCTCAGGTAATCCCTTAGCCACTAGTTTATCAGGGTGGTGCTGGCTCATAAGTTTTCTATAAGCCTTTTTAACTTCCGAGTCAGTGGCATCACTGTTAACCCCCAGCACACCATAGGCGGTTTTTAGTTCATTACCCGTACTGCTAAACGATTCATTAAACTGGCCACGAAACTGCTCTTGACTGGCTCGTACACGGGCATGAATGAATTCAAATTGCAAAGCGCTAATGCCTAGAATTCGACACACTTTATCCAGCAAGCGTTTCTCTTCCATGCTCAGCTTACCATCGGCATAGGCCATGCTTAATTGAATTTCTAAAAACATTTGTATAAGTGAACCACGATGTCCCACCGAGCGCATAAACTGTTGCAGCTCTCGGTTTAAGTCCAAATGAGGGCTTTTTCCTTCACTAAAATAGCGAATGGCTTCTCGGCGTTGGTTTTCGTTAAGCCCCATTTGGTTCATGATAAATTGAGCTTGTTCAATTTCCTGCTGGCTCACTCGACCGTCACTTTTCGCTAACTGCCCCATCACCAGGAAGGTCACCCGAAAAAAGATATTCTGGCTATTGGCGGTTACTTTTGGGGTGGGCCGATTTCGCGCATACATTTGATCAAATGCGTTTCCCACTAATACTCCTAAAAGAAGGCCAAAGGGGCCGCCAAACATTAACCCCAATGAGGCGCCAAAAATCTTGCCGGCAAAATGTCGAATATTCATACCTGCCTACCTATATACCTTTGTAAATACCGCATTCTGTGTACATGCCACTAACAGTTAGTCTTTATTCAAGTGCTCGTTTAACTCATTCAAGCGCTGCGGTGTTCCCACATCTAGCCAATATCCCTGATACTTCTCAGCCGTTACTTGTTGCACAGGCATCCCTTTAATAAGAAGCGGTGCTAACTTAAAGGTACCTGCGACACAACCATCAAACAGTTTAGGGTTTAAAATACTGATGCCACTAAAGGTTAATGGCTCACCTTGCTGCACGGTATTGGCATAACCCTCTTTTAAATAAAAGTCACCAGCACGGTTAAAATCAGGGTTATCCACTAACACCAAATGGGCTAAACCAAGGGTTTCTTTATTAACGAGGTTTTTATAGTCCAGTTCGTGCCAAACATCTCCGTTCACCAACAAAAAAGGCTCCTTCCCCAATAAAGGCAGTGCCTTATATATGCCGCCACCGGTCTCTAATGCTTGCTCTTCACGACTATATTTAATCGCACAGCCAAATTTTTCACCATTTCCTAAGTAGCTTTCTATCTGTTCAGCCAAGTAGGCAGTATTAATCACAATCTCGGTGATACCGGCATTTACCAGCCTATTTATTTGATGCTCAATTAAAGACTTACCCGCCACTTTTAGCATGGGCTTTGGGGTATGGTCCGTGAGCGGGCGCATACGAGAACCCAACCCAGCGGCTAAAATCATCGCCTTCATGAAACACCACCCAATTCAGGGAGCTCCATGTTAATGGTTGGCAATAAGCGAGTTTTCAGCCATTGGTGGAACTCTGATAACGCATCGTACTCGGCACTGACTGACACGATATAGCTCAGGGTCAGAGGAATATCATTGAGGTAATCGGATTTGCCATCGCGAATGGCCAAACGAGCAAATATACCCGCCACCTTTATATGGCGCTGTAATCCCATCCAATCGAACCACAATATAAATTGCTGTTCGCTAATGGCACCGATAATCCCAGCCTGCTTGGCTTTTTTGAAATACGCTTTTACCCAATCATGCACTTGTTCAGGAGGCCATGAGATATAGCAATCTCGCAGTAAACTCACTAAATCATAGGTAATGGCACCCTGTACGGCATCCTGAAAATCAATGATCCCCAAACTTGCGTCTTTAAGTACCATGATGTTACGGCTGTGATAATCCCGATGCACAGGCACCTGAATTTGTCCTAAAGCACTTTCACGCAATAATTCAAATGTGTCTTTAAGAATGCGTTCATCGTTACGAGTTAGTTCAAAATTAAGGTGTTCGAGCAAAAACCAGTCTCGAAACAGGGCCATTTCCCTATCTAATAAGACTTCATCATAGGGTGGTAAAGCATGATAACTACTGGCGATGGTGATTAATGCATCCATGGCTTGCTCATATAATTCATCACAGCTGGCTTCATTTAATAATGGCAGCAGCAACTGATCTCCCATATCAGCTAGCAACATAAAGCCCTGTTCAAAATCAGCTTTAATCACTTTAGGTACACTAATGCCCTGCTCATACCAAGCTTGCGCTATATTGACAAAGACGGGGTTATTTTCTTTATCCGGTGGAGCGTCAACGGCGATAAAACTGCCATCAGTTACCGCTTGACGAAAGTACCTTCGAAAGCTGGCATCACCCGATACAGTAGTGAGGGAACCTTGTGGCTGTGATAGGTTCATACCCTTGAGTGTTTGACACACCCAGGCTTGTAACAATTCTTGGCGTACATCCATGATGAACACTGGCCCTTATCCAGGATAAAACGTACAATTTTAGTCTTGTGCCGCACAATACCATAAGTTTCAGTTTTGATTAGGAATTTCAACCATATGCCACGCTTGGGGCTACTATTAATTGCCGTTGTGGTATCCCACACGCAGGTCAACGCCAGTACATCTTTTGATCGACTGGATTGGGTGACACGGGACAAACTTCCTACAGAGCATCAGGCCAAACTTCCCAGCTTTTGCAGTGGAGATTACTTACCGCCATCACTCACCATTTCCGCTAGCAACGAAATTCGCCTGCAAAGTGATAACGCTGAATATCAAGAATTAAGCGGTGCTAACTTGGTAGGCTCAGTTGAATTGCAACAAAATGGCCAACAGGTTCAATCAAATTCTGCTCACTATAATCAGCAAAGTGGCCAAGCCCAGTTTAAAGGCGACGTGGTATACCGCAATGGTGACGTGAGCATGTCGGCTGATTTCCTTAACTACAATGCACAAACCGGTTTAGCCAAACTGCAAAATGCCCAATATGTGATTGCCCCTTTGCATTTACGTGGCGATGCGCAAAGTTTAAATATTGATGCCGATAAAAGCTTACACCTTCTCGATAGCAGTTATACCTTTTGTGAGCCAGGCCATAATGACTGGGACATTAAAGCCAGTGAAATTCATTTGTATCAAGCCAAAAGATATGGCGAAGCCTTTCATGCTCGCTTGCGTATTAAAGAAGTGCCTATTTTATACTTACCCTATTTTCGTTTCCCACTGGGTGAAGGTCGCTTAAGCGGTTTTTTAAATCCACAAATTAGTTTAAGCGCCAACAATGTTAGTAATAGCGGCGACCTAACATTAGAGCAAACCGAACTCAATGTAGAACATTTCGCGACACCCTTTTATTTTAATATTGCCCCAAATTATGACGACACACTTACGCCAAGATACTTGGATGGTCATGGCATTCTCACCGAGAATGAATTTCGCTATTTAAATATTTTAGGGGAAGGCAGTATCCGCCTTGGTTACATTGGTGATGATAGTGCTCATATATCTAATTTTGAAAGCCTATCCATTGAAGAGCAGACACTTCTTGAAGATGAACAACGCGATAAAGAACGCTGGTCTAAGTCGTTTCAACATGCAGGGAAAATTACCGAATTTTGGCAAGATAGAATCAATTATGAAGAAGTAAGCGATCTCGATTACAGTGATGATTTTAGCAGCCTTGGCCTAATTGATCGCAGCAGCTATTTAAAACAAAATGCCGAATTAGAATACGATGATGGCACTTGGAACTTCCTTACACTCGTAGAGAAAACCCAAACTATAGATGAAACAGTTGTAGACAAAAACAAGCCTTTTCACCGCCTGCCTCAGATCACCCTGACCCGTGAAAATAGTTTTGAGCCAAATCAATTTGATTACCAGCTCACTACTCAAGCTACCGTTTTTGAACGGGACAATACAGACATTACAGAAACTGACAAATTAAATGGTGAACATTTAAATGCAGAACGCTTCCATGCTGAATTAAGCCTTAATTATCCACTTGAAAACTCTTGGGGGTTTTTCAAACCCAACCTGCAGCTAATGTCCACTCAATATAATTTTCAAACAGAAAATGGAGAGTCTTTCGATAACGGTTTTGAAAATAAGGTCAGCCGAGATATCTACACTAGCAGCATTGATGCCGGTCTTTACTTTGAGCGCAGTCTTAACTTTTTCGAAAATGATTTCGTGCAAACCCTAGAACCCAGATTTATGGCGGCTTACATACCCTTCGAAGACCAAAGCCAGATTCCACTTTTTGATACCACTGAAACTGATTTTAGCTACAGCCAGCTGTTTAAATCCAACCGCTTTACTGGGTACGACCGTGTAGGTGATACCAAACAAATAACTTTAGGTTTAACTACGCGTTTTTTAAATAACACTGGAACAGAAATATTTAGGGCCAGCATCGGCCGTATTCACTATTTTGAAGATCGCCAAGTTCAAGAGAATGCAGGGGAAGATCTTGCGAATGTCGATCAAAATCTGCTGAACAACTCATCCTATGCGGGTGAAATACAATGGCTCTTTTATCCTGGCTGGCGCGCCAAAGCTGACATATTATACAACCCAGATAAAGGCTCTGATTCAGATACAACAGGTGTTGAGGAAACAGAAGAGCCAGTAGAGAAAGCCAGCGCACAATTAAATTACCAAGGTGAAAATGGCTGGCTAATGGACTTGAACTATACGTTTGTTGAAGCCGATTACAAAGGCGATGAAGGCCAAAAACAAGTAGGGCTAGCTTTTTTTGCCCCAATCAATGACCGCTGGGCTTTCTATGCTCAAAAGAAACATGACATTTGGTCTTACACCGATGAACAATTAACAGTTAAAAAAGATGACGACAGCAATTTTGCCAGCATTGAAGGCTTGGCAGGCATTGAATACCAAAACTGCTGCTGGCGTGTGCAGGCCACTTACGAAGAACACACCCGTAGCGATAAAACTAAAGATTACCAATATCTAATCCAAGTGCACTTTAAAGGGCTTGGGGTATTGGGTACCGATACAGACAGCATGTTGGGTGAGCGTATTTTAGGTTATGACGAAAGAGAAATTCATGACTATTAATTCGCCACCTACCACAACCTTATTAACAATAAAAATTTCAGATTCAAGCAGGGCAATTTAATGATGATTAAAAAGCATTGGCGTACTTTTCTAATGGCCGGTTTATTATCAGCCAGTGGATTCTCCCAAGCACAGCTTCAAACTATCGACAGCATTGCTGCCATTGTAGATGACGAAGTTATCATGCAAAGCGAGTTAAAAGAGCGTATTGGCATATTGAAAAAACAGAGCCAAAAAATGCGCCTTCCACCTGATGATGTTTTACATGAGCAGGTACTTGATCGATTAATCAGTGAAAGCATTCAAATGCAAATGGCTGAACGTTCAGGCATGCGTGTTAGTGATCAGCAGCTTAATCAAACTATTGAGAACATTGCTCGCCAAAATGGCATGTCTTTAAAGAAGTTTAAAAAAGCGCTTGAAAAAGACGGCGTTGAATACAGCCAAGCTCGCGAACAAATTCGACGAGAACGCCTATTGTCCGAAGTTCAGCGCTACCGAGTGGGTGATAAGATTCAAATTAGCGAACAAGATATTGATGCATTCTTAAATAGCGCTCGTGGTAAAACTGCCACAGGTGAAGAATATCGTTTAGGCCATATTCTTATTCAATTGCCTACTCAAGCCAATCGGGAACAAATTAATAAAGCAGAAAAGAAAGCCAAAGATCTTGTTAAAAAAATTCGCAAAGGGGCTGATTTCTCGCAAGCGGCAGTGGCCAACTCAGAAGGCCGGAACGCTCTTAAAGGCGGCGATTTAGGCTGGCGTAAAGAGGCTGAGTTGCCTTCCTTGTTTGCCAATGTTGTGCCCGACTTAACAAAAGGCCAAGTCAGTGACCCTATTCGTAGCGCCAGTGGGTTTCACATTATTCAAATTACCGACAAGCGTGGCGGTACCACTAAACTGGTTCAACAAACTCGTGCTCGTCATATTTTAGTGCGTGAGAATGAAATTCGTAATGATGCGCAAAGCAAAGTTTTAATTGAGAAAATCTACCAACGCATTAAAAAAGGTGAGGATTTTGCAAAGCTGGCCAAAGAATTCAGTGATGACCCAGGCAGTAAAGTGAGCGGTGGTGATTTAAACTGGGTTAATGATGGTGACATGGTACCGGCTTTCGAAAAAGTCATGAAAAAAACCAAAAAAGATCAAGTAAGCAAACCCTTTAAATCGCGTTTCGGTTGGCACATTTTGCAAGTAACCGATTATAGAAATAAAGACATGGGCCAAGAAGTTCAACGCAATCAAGCTCGCCAACTGTTGTACACTCGCCGCTTTGAAGAAGAGCTGCCTATTTGGTTACGCCAAATTCGCACCGAAGCCTACGTGGAAGTAAAAGATGACCTGTAGGCTTGCATTAACCGTTGGTGAACCAGGGGGCATTGGCCCCGACTTAACTGTCATGCTGGCTCAAAAAACACAAACTCAGCAAATTGTCGCCATATGTGACCCAGAGTTACTAAAGCGTCGCGCTTTGCATATGGGCATTGAACTAATAATTAAAACGTTTGATCCTCAAGATCACACGCCCGCAGCAGCAGGAGAGATTTGGGTTAATCCAATTCCCATGAGCACACCTGAAGTCATTGGCCAGCTAAATAAGCTCAACGGCCAATATGTACTGGATACCCTAACTCATGCTGCCCAAGGCTGCTTAGATGGTATTTATGATGCTATGGTCACAGCACCTGTGCATAAGGGCATCATCAATGATGCTGGCATCGCATTCTCAGGTCACACTGAATTTCTTGAGGAGTACACCCACACTGAACGTGTGGTGATGATGCTGGCCACGCAAGGGCTAATGGTGGCTCTAGTCACCACTCACTTGCCTTTAAAAGATGTCAGTCAGGCGATTACCAAAGAGCGCTTAACTCAAGTCGTGAATGTTTTAGATAAAGATTTAAAACAATACTTCGCCTTGCCCAATGCCAACATATTAGTCTGTGGTTTAAACCCCCACGCAGGGGAAGGCGGACATATGGGCATGGAAGAAATAGAAGTAATTGAACCCTGTCTTGATGCGTTACGAGAAAAAGGCATTACCCTTACAGGCCCGCTACCAGCAGACACCTTGTTTACCGATAAAGTATTACAGAATGGCGATGCGGTACTGGCCATGTATCACGACCAGGGATTACCTGTATTAAAATATAAAGGCTTTGGCCAAGCGGCGAATATCACTTTAGGCTTGCCTATTATTCGCACCTCTGTGGATCACGGCACAGCCCTAGATTTAGCAGGCACAGGCACAGCAAATGAAGGCAGTCTCCATACCGCCATCAACTATGCTACTCACATGGCCCATTGCAAAAACCAAAAAGGATCAGCAGTATGAATCCGCAAACATTTAGCGCACAGCCAAAGCAAGAAGGACGATTAACATGAGTCGCCAACCCATGGGCCACCAAGCCCGTAAGCGCTTTGGACAAAACTTTTTGCACGACCAAAATGTTATTCGTAATATTGTTAAAAGCATTCGCCCTCGCGAAGGCGACAACATTGTAGAAATTGGCCCAGGTATGGGGGCCATCACAGAATTATTGCTCGACGCCACCGAAGGGCATTTAAATGTAGTGGAGCTCGACCGCGATTTAATTCCAGGGCTTAAAGTTAAATTCTTTAATTCCCCAGGCTTTGTGGTACATGAGGCAGATGCATTGAAGTTTGATTTCAACCAATTAAAAGTTGATGAACGACCATTACGTATTGTTGGTAACTTGCCTTACAACATATCTACGCCACTTATTTTTCACCTATTAAGCTACTCTGGCACCGTGAAAGATATGCACTTCATGCTACAAAAAGAAGTCGTACAACGCATGGCAGCTGGCCCTGGTGAAAAAAACTATGGCCGTTTATCTATTATGGCTCAGTATTTTTGCGAAGTGCAAAATTTGTTCGATGTGGGCCCAGAGGCTTTTCATCCAGCCCCTAAAGTGGACAGTGCTATTGTACGCTTAGTCCCATACGAAACATTGCCACACCCAGTAAAAGATCACCGAACGCTAGAAAACGTGGTTCGTACTAGTTTCTCCATGCGCCGCAAAACGTTACGAAATAATCTAAAGAAAGTGATTAGCTCAGAGCAACTTGAAAGCTTAGGCATCGACCCTTCATTAAGACCTGAACGTTTGTCATTAGCAGAATTTGTATTAATAAGTGACTACATTTTTGACAATAAAATTGAAGGCACTTATTTATCTGAAAGCGAGAAAACCGATGATTAACCAGGATGTTTTGGTCACGGTGAAAACTCGCTACTTAAAAAGAGAATCACGTATAGATAAAAACCGCTTTGTTTTTAGCTACACCATCACCATTGCCAATAACAGCCCACAAACAGTACAGCTAGTAAGCCGTCATTGGATTGTCACCAATGGCGACACCTTAAAAAATCAAGAGGTTCATGGGGATGGTGTGGTAGGACAGCAACCCTATATTTTGCCAGGGGAGCACTTTACCTATACTAGCGGCACTGTAATGGAATCTATTGTGGGCACCATGCATGGCAATTATGATCTTAAAGACGCTAATGGTGATCTGTTTCATGTTGAAATTCCTCCCTTTACATTAGCTGCCCCTCACAAAGTGCATTAATTATGTCCAGAACTTTTGCGGTAGGCGACATACAAGGCTGCCTAGACCCCCTATTACGCTTACTTGACAGAGTTAAGTTTGATGAAAGCCGTGACCAGTTATGGTGTGTGGGTGATTTAGTCAATAGAGGACCCGATAGCCTAGGTACGTTGGAGTTTTTACATTCCATTCGTAAAAGCACGCAAATAGTATTGGGCAACCATGACCTGCATTTATTGGCCATTGCCTATGGCGAAAAAAAAGTTAAAAAAGATAACGAACTAGCCCTTATTGCAAAAAGTCCTAACGCCAACACTCTTCTTGAATGGCTTCGAAAACAGCCTTTATTTCATTGGGATAAAGACAAAAAATTAGCCATGTGCCATGCGGGCATCCCACCCATGTGGGACTTGAAAACGGCTAAAGCCCTTTCAAAAGAAGTACAAATAGTATTAAAAAGTTCACGCCATAAATCCATATACAAAACCATGTATGGCAATACACCCGATACTTGGTCTGATGATTTAAAAGGCACTGATCGCTTAAGAGTCATTATTAATTATTTTACCCGTATGCGCTTTCTGGGCCCTAATGGACAACTAGAGTTAGAAAGTAAGCAAAGCAGTAATCAGTTAATAGGTGACTACAAACCTTGGTTTAACTACCCCCATCAGCTTAAGAAAAATCGTTTATTATTTGGCCACTGGGCTGCACTTGAGGGCATGTTTGATCACCCTCAAATCACAGGCTTAGACACAGGTTGTGTATGGGGTGGGCCACTGACCCTCTTACATGTTGAGACAGGTAAACAATACCGCCAAGCCCTTTAAATTGATGATGCATCTACCCCACGAGAAAATGAATGTTTGAACATATTAGTATCCAGCAGCTAGTTGAGTTAAAAAATAAACAGGCGGTAAATATTGTCGATATTCGCGACGGGCAAAGCTTTGCCGCCGGCCATATTTCTAACGCTATCTCTTTAAATAATGACAATGTGGCACAATATATAACGGCTACCAATAAGGAAACGCCGCTGGTGGTATGCTGCTATCACGGTAACTCCAGCCAAGGGGCAGCCCAATACTTTAGCGAACAAAACTTTAAATTGGTTTACAGTTTAGATGGCGGCTTTGAAGACTGGAAAATCAGCCAACCAAGTGACATAGAGCAAGGCTAAAGCGCCTTAGCCTGCCTGCTTTTTCCTTACGGTTTTTTTCAACATGTCGTAAGGAAAATTTTGAATCGATTATTCGCTCACCTTCTGTACCTTCTTTGCAAAACCCACTAAATTTTCAACTTCCCCATCAAGCTCATATTCCTTTTATCACACCCCACACCTAAAAATATTAGTTAAAAATTATATAAAGGCATGACCTATGCACATTATTACTCAAGGCATTAAAAAATTGACGTCTTAAAATCAATACATTTGAAAGCAACTAATTAAAGGAATACAGCGGACTTAAATAAGTCTAAATTTGATACATGGATGTAGATTTATTCGAGAGTAAGCCGATGCACAGATAAAAACTATGGGTGAGGTTAGCAATGAGCATTTTTAATCATTATCAAGATAGATATAAAACGACTCAGGAGGAGGTAATAAGCCTTCAAGAGTACCTACAGCTCTGCAAGGATGACCCTGGTGTCTACGCCAGTGCCTCTGAGCGTATGTTAACGGCCATAGGAGAACCAGAGCTTGTAGACACAGCCTCCGATTCTAGGCTAAGTCGCATATTTTCCAATAAAGTTATTAAGCGTTATCCAGCTTTCAGCGAATTTTACGGCATGGAAGAAGCTGTTGAACAAATCGTTTCTTATTTTCGCCATGCCGCTCAAGGACTTGAAGAAAGAAAACAAATTCTTTATTTATTAGGACCTGTAGGTGGTGGTAAATCATCCTTGGCCGAACGCCTTAAGCACCTTGTAGAAAAAATACCTTTTTATGCCATTCAAGGCTCCCCTGTATTTGAGTCTCCATTAGGTTTATTTAATCCTGAAGAAGACGGCACTATTTTAAATGAAGACTTTGGCATTCCTAAGCGTTATATAAATGGCATCATGTCGCCATGGGCGGCTAAACGCTTAAGAGAATATAAGGGGGATATCAGCCAGTTCAAAGTGGTCAAATTGTATCCCAGCATCATTGACCAAGTGGCCGTGGCTAAAACGGAACCAGGGGATGAAAACAATCAGGACATTTCATCGCTCGTGGGTAAAGTCGATATTCGCATGCTTGAAGAGTACAGCCAGGACGACCCTGATGCCTATAGCTTCTCTGGGGCATTGTGCCGTGCTAACCAAGGGCTAATGGAATTTGTGGAGATGTTTAAGGCGCCCATTAAAGTACTGCACCCATTATTAACCGCCACTCAGGAAGGCAACTACAATGGCACCGAAGGCATGGGAGCCATTCCATTCGATGGCATTCTTTTAGCTCACTCAAATGAAAGCGAATGGCAAACCTTTAAAAACAACAAAACCAATGAGGCTTTTATAGACAGGGTGTATACGGTCAAAGTGCCTTATTGCTTAAGAGTCAGTGAAGAAGTACATATTTATGAAAAACTGCTCAAGCACAGCTCACTCTACAAAGCCTCTTGCGCGCCAGATACCCTCCATATGTTGGCTAAGTTCTCTGTCTTATCTCGCATAAAAGAACCTGAAAACTCCAGCATCTACAGTAAGATGCGCATTTATGACGGTGAAAACTTAAAAGATACCGACCCTAAAGCCAAGTCTATTCAAGAGTATCATGATAGCGCAGGTGTCAATGAAGGCATGAACGGTTTATCAACTCGTTTTGCATTCAAAATTTTATCCCGCGTCTTTAACTTCGATGCCACTGAAATTGCCGCTAACCCAGTACACCTGATGTATGTATTAGAAAAACAAATCGAACAAGAACAATTCCCTCAAGAACTGGCTGATCGTTATTTAAATTACATTAAGGAGTACATGGCCCCTAAATATGTTGAGTTTATTGGTAAAGAAATTCAAACGGCTTATTTAGAATCTTACAGTGAGTACGGACAAAATATCTTTGACCGTTACGTAACCTATGCTGACCTTTGGATTCAAGACCAAGAATTCCGCGATCCTGAAACCGGTGAGATTTTAGATAGAGCTTCCATTAACGAAGAACTTGAAAAAATTGAAAAACCAGCCGGCATTAGCAATCCAAAAGACTTCCGTAACGAAGTGGTTAATTTTGTATTACGATCTAAAGCCAATAACTCAGGTAAAAACACTAGCTGGCAGTCTTATGAAAAAATGAGGAGCGTCATTGAGAAGAAAATGTTTGCCAACACTGAAGATCTATTGCCTGTCATTAGTTTTAATGCGAAAGGTTCCAGTGATGACAAGAAAAAGCATGACAATTTCGTAGAGCGCATGATTGAGCGTGGCTATACAGAGAAACAAGTACGCTTGCTTTCTGAATGGTACTTGCGTGTTCGTAAGTCTCAATAAATACATACTATTAACTTTTTAATAGTTAGATAAGTGAGGCTATATGGATATCCATTACAGTTGTCATACAAATGGCGGGAGGAGTTGATATGAGCTATATCATTGACCGCCGTTTAAACGGCAAAAACAAAAGCATGGTAAACCGTCAGCGTTTTTTACGTCGCTATAAAAAGCACATAAAAAAGGCGGTGACGGAATCGGTGAACAAACGCTCCATTACCGACATGGAGCGTGGCGAGAAAATCACCATTCCCACTAAAGACACTAGTGAGCCTGTTTTTAGCCACGGCAGTGGCGGCATAAGAAAACGTGTATTACCCGGTAACAAAGAATTTCATGCGGGCGATAAAATTCTGCGGCCAAAAGGTTCTGCTGGCGGAGGCTCTGGAGAAGGACAAGCCAGCAATCAAGGGGAAGGGATTGATGATTTTTCATTTTATATAAGCAAAGATGAATTTCTAGATTATGTATTTGAAGATCTAGCCTTACCTAACATGGTGAAAAAAACCTTAAATCAACACGATGAAGTGGAGTTTCGGCGTGCTGGTTTCACCACTTCAGGCACGGCCAATAACCTTGCCATTGTTAGGTCCATGCGCTCAGCACAGGCCCGACGAATTGCCCTATCGGCTAGCTCACGGCGCAAATTAAAAGAGGCCCTAGCAGAGCTTGAAAAAGAAGAAAATAAAGACATCGATCTTCGTAACAAAAAATTGATTGAAGAATTAAACTTGCACATTCAAAAGTTAGAAGGGAAAATTCGTAAAATTCCTTTTATCGATACTTTTGATATTAAGTACCGCAATATTATTAAGGAACCCATTCCAAGTACTAAAGCCGTGATGTTTTGCGTGATGGATGTCTCCGGCTCCATGACACAACAAATTAAGGACATGGCCAAACGTTTTTATATTTTACTGTATTTATTTTTACAAAGGAGTTATGAAAAAACGGAGGTGGTATTTATACGTCATCACACCAGTGCCAAAGAAGTCACCGAGGAAGAATTCTTTTATTCTCGTGAAACTGGCGGCACCATAGTATCCAGCGCTCTTGAATTAATGTCAGAAATCATTCAAGACAGATATAGTCCAAGTGAGTGGAATATTTATGCCGCTCAGGCCAGCGATGGCGATAACTGGGACGATGACAGCCCACAGTGCGCACAAATTTTAAGCACTAAAATTATGCCCCTGTTGCAATACTTTGCTTATATTGAAATTACACCCAATGCCCACCAAGCATTATGGCATGCCTATGAAGACTTAAGAGGCAGCTTAGGAGATCGATTTGCCATGGAGCAAATCACTCGTGCTGACGATATCTTCCCCATCTTCAGAGACCTATTTTCACGTAAGGCTCTTAAGGAAGCGGTATGAATAATAAAGATAATAAACCTGTTAAAAAGCGCCAACCCATATCAGAAGGATCAGAATGGTCTTTCGAATTACTGGAAACTTACGATAAAGAAATCGCCCGAATTGCTAAAGGCTTCAGGTTAGATACTTACCCTAATCAAATTGAAGTAATCAGTGCAGAACAAATGATGGATGCCTATGCATCTTCCGGCATGCCAATCTCCTACAATCACTGGTCTTATGGTAAACATTTTTTGCATACCCAGGGAAATTACCAAAGGGGGCAAATGGGTTTAGCCTATGAAATCGTCATTAACAGTGACCCTTGCATTGCGTATTTAATGGAAGAAAACACCATGTGTATGCAGGCGCTGGTCATTGCCCATGCCAGCTATGGCCATAATTCTTTTTTCAAAGGAAACTATTTATTTAAAACTTGGACAGATGCTAGCGCCATCATTGATTACTTAGTTTTTTCACAAAACTATATTAAGAAATGTGAAGAGCGCCATGGTGTAGATGCTGTAGAGCATATCCTTGATGCAGCCCACGCGTTAATGAACTACGGAGTCGATCGATATAAACGTCCCAGACCGATTAGTGCAAATGATGAAAAGCTGCGCCAAAGTGAAAGGGAAGACATATTACAACAACAAGTTAATGATTTGTGGCGAACTATTCCACAACAAGAAAAATCAAACATAAAAAAGGACAAAATTTTTCCCTCAGAGCCTCAGGAGAATTTACTCTACTTTATTGAAAAAAATGCACCATTGCTGCAGCCTTGGCAACGAGAAATTCTGCGCATTGTCAGAAAATTAGCGCAATATTTCTATCCACAAAGACAAACCCAAGTTATGAACGAAGGTTGGGCCACTTTTTGGCACTACACACTCATAAACTCTTTATATGACGAAGGACTCGTCACTGATGGCTTTATGATGGAATTTTTAAATAGCCACACTAACGTTATTTTCCAACCTGGTTTTGATAGTCCCTATTTTAGCGGTATTAACCCCTATACACTGGGCTTTAATATGATGAGTGATATTCGCCGCATTTGCGAACACCCCACTGAAGAAGACAAAAAGTGGTTTCCAAATATTGCTGGCAGTGACTGGCTAGATACTTTGCACTTTGCCATGAAAAATTTTAAGGATGAAAGTTTTGTATTGCAGTATCTATCTCCAAAACTCATTCGTGATCTAAAATTATTTTCTATTTTGGATGACGACCGTAAAATGCACATTCAAATTGAAGCCATTCATGATGATGATGGCTATATGAAAGTGCGTGAAGACCTAGCTAAGCAGTATGACCTATCTTATCGAGAGCCCAACATTCAAGTGTACAGTGTTGATATGGAGGGAGATCGTTCATTAACCCTCCATCATTATCGACAAAATAACATTCCCTTAAATGAAGAAAGCATGGATGTTATTAAGCACCTTAGAACACTTTGGGGCTTTGATGTTTATCTTCATTCTTTAGATGAAAAGGGAAACGTTTCTAAATCTTATTCCTGTTCGCAAAGCCATAAAGCCACAGACGATCAATTAGAGCTAACCGAGCACTAACTAAATGTAAGTTTTAGAAAAGAAAATAAAGCCCAATAGGGCTTTATTTTTATGCCGACATACCATGATCATGAAATGTTCGAAAAGCTTCCGTTACTTGTTCGTCAGTAGGTATAGCCTCTGTTCTTACCAGCATAATAATACTTTGCCCGTAAATTTTTTCATCTCCTGCAGGGTGGTTGCAAACTTTACCTTCTTTACTTACATAAGCTAACGGTGTACCAATATTAGAGGACATCATAGATGAAACGACATCTCGCCATAAATCTCCTTCAAGCCATAACGAGAAACGCATGAAATGATCGTTAGCACGGGTAAACATATCTTCGATTAATACTTCGGCCCCGGGGCTTTCCATGGCCCGTACTAAGATTTCAGGATAAGAGCGAATGGGACGAATAACTGACTTAACCCCAATGCGCTTTAAACGGTCTCGATTTTCATCTTCTACGCATTCAACAATGACCCGATAAGCTAAGCCGTGCTCTTTCATCCGGTAACATAAGTCAAACGTCAAACTGTCACTGTCCAGTTCAAATTCGTCTTTTGCTAAAATAAGAACATGTGCAGCTTCTTCTAAATTGGCCAATTTAAAATCTGCTTCATGGTTACCGTGCCCTTCCACTAAGTGTACGCCTAAGTTCACTAGAGTTGAGGGCAGCCCATTTGGGTAGTCGGTATTTATAAGAACAATAGGGGTTTTCTTGGTCGCTTTATTTTCCCGGACCTGTCTTGCAAAGCGCTCGAAGTATTTATCTGGGTTATATTTTGGGGTATTTATAACGGCAATGTGCTTATTCATGAAGCCTCCTGCAGAACGTAAGCGCCTTGTAAACAAACCGTATGGATTCTTATTTAAGAGATCAAACTAGACGCACTAATTCAAGTATAGAAGGCGCTTTCTGACTTAGCTAAAAGTTTATATTCAAATTTAGAATAAAAAAAGGCTCTACCAAGCCACTACAACATCTTCCTGTTGAATGGCGTAACGACCAGCCGTTTTATTTAACTTAGCAATGGCAAACCTGGGTTGAACTTGGGTAATAGTAGCGGTCACCTTGGTATCCTGAAGTTGAACAAGGTTTTCTTGGTCAAAGTTATAAAAAGTGCTGCTTCTAAATACGGTGAGTTCATCACCTGGGCGCATGCCCACACTGCCCCCCGTGTCTAAACGAACATAATCCCCATGAGCATCAATTATTTTTGCCATATAAGGCTGACACCCCAAATTAGCATTTAAATCATCCACCACAGTGGATAAAAGCGTTTTGACTTGGGCACCAAAATCACTTTTCCAAAATACCGGTGTGGCAAACCCTGTTTTATGATGGTCATCATAGGGCCAAACTCCTTGGGTGGCATAAGTGTTTTGAAACATTAAAGAACCGCTAATACCATCATGCACATAAACATCCATGGCAAAATTTCTTAAGCGTTTTTCGCGAGATAGCCCTAAAAAATCTAAGGGCGCGTCCCATACTCTTCTTGTATCTGCATCAGGGTTAATCATGGCCAAATCACGAATAACACCACTGACCACAAACTGCGCCCCAAGCTCTTTAGCCAGCTCAACACTGTTACTTAATTTTTGAAGGTTATTTTGTGAAGAAGGTGCACGGTCAATACTTGAAAACAGCAACACATGTCCACTGTCCATGGCATGTAAACGATGCCGACCATTTATGGTGTTGGCCATAACACCAGACAAGCGCTGTTCAATATTTATAAGATGGCCAATGGAAGACTCTTTAGGGTTTTGCAAAGCAAAACCCGCTACGGCTACGGCCTTTCGGTAGCCATTACCTTGGTTGACCTTACACTGTCCGCCTTCAAAAAATTCGGCACGAATTTTAACTTCCAAAATCCCTTGATTAATTTTTTCTTCTAAAACTCTAACATGGCGAAACTGACCATTACTTTTTAAACTCACCTGGTCACTGGTGACCAGACCGTCCACCAACATTTGCGATGAGTGAATAGAGCCACCTAACTGTAAAGAAGCTTGGCGTAATGCATCACGAATCGCTTTATCACGGCTTTCTTCTAAATCTTTGCTCATGGCAGATGAACCCACAGCCGTTAATTCAACGGCCACGACATTTACTGCAAAAAGAAAAAAAATAGAAAGCATTATGGTACGCATTATCCCTACCCCTGCTCTCAAATTCATAATGTAGCCATGAATGATTAAATGAGTTTTAATCGACAAAATAGTGATTGGTTTCGGGAATACTAGATTGACTTTGTACCCGATTAACATCCTGATAACGACTGGTACGCATGCCACCCCCCTTACCATTTAACATCACTGGTGAGCGGCAATCGGCATTAAAGCGCATGCTGTTTTCTGTGGTTAAGCAATTTCTAAAGCCTGCATCTATAACCATTTCTAAAATGGTTTCAACACTGCCATCTTCTTGTACATCAGCAGAGACAACTCTGGCACCATGAATGAAAGTATCTACATAGCTGCGGAAACTATCGTTTTGTACGACTAAATCTCGCACGGTAGAACTACCGCTTATTTTGGCACCGTATACTCGTTCGGCCATAGATCGATAGGCATCTAAGCGACTGGCACGAATGGCCATCAAACGTTGCTGAACTTTACTCTGCCCTTTTGCTCTTGGGTTAATCGCCCCATAACCCACTACACGTAAAATAAGAGGAGCCACAGGGTCAACTTGAGTTTCCATGGGCTTAAGCAAAGATTCCTGGCCGCCTCCAGCAACATCTTCCACTTCCTCCTCGTCGTCCCCAAAGCCCAACATGCTGCAACCTCCTATGGTCAGCAGCAAAAGGGTCATGCCAAGCAACCCTGCCAATTGTTTCATGCAAACACTCCTTTCAAATTCTGGATACACAAACCCCAAGTCTTGAAAAGCGTATCGGCCGCTTCAGATTTTTTGTTAGCTTTTTTTCAAGAATAAATCCTCACACTCTTTATTCATGGAGCAAGCTCTAAGCCCGAGTAAATGAAACCCGAGCTAACTTCCCTGCCATGGAGCGTAGCTGTGAAAACTGATTAATAAAGAGTGCCAGCATGATCATTGACGCCCCTATCCATGTATCAGCCGATAGTCTTTCGTTAGCCAAGTAACTGCCCAAAAGCAATGCTAACACCGGAGTAATGAGGGTTATCAGCGACACGTTGGCAGCCGTCATATTGTTCAATAAATAAAAGTAGCCAATGAAACCCGCCACCGACCCGAACGTTGCCAAATAGGCAACCGCTGAAATAGACGTCAGACTAATTTCATCCGGCAAAGGGCCACTAAAATTGATCCATACCAAAGCATAAACCGGTGCCGATAGAATAAGTGCCCCTGTGGTTTGTGCCAATGGATGAATCATGTCTTGATTAGGTGACAGTTGAAAACGTTGTAATAAAACCGAACTAAGCCCATGTAAGTTCACCCCTAGCAATAACACCAACAATGCCAATACCATTTCATAACCCAAACTAATTTGATGAGAAAATATTGTGTATAAGCCCCATACCGCCAGCAGCATGCACAACAAACGACTTAAACCGATGGTGGAATTGGGAATTAATTTCCAAGCATAAATACACACCACCAATGGCGCTAACCCCCACACAACAGCGATTAAACCACTGGGGAGGATTTGTGCAGCCCAATACACACACAGCATGGCACCGCTAATGGCCATGGCGCCTAAGGCATAACTGTTTAGCGCGGCACGTGTCCATAGCACCTTAATGCCCATCATTTTCACTAATGCAATACACAGCACGAGACTTAGCCACATTCGAATGGCCAGCGCCTGTATAAAGTCTAACGATTCCACACTGAAGCGGATGCCTAATGGCGTGGTGGACCAAATTAGCACCACTGCAATATAAACTGAGGCAAGCCTCATGATTTTCTCCCTGACGCCATTGGCGTATTAACACACTTTTTAAATTGTGGGCTTTAACGAGTAAAATATTTCAAAAAGGCGCTAAGAAAATAAGAAGACAATTATTGCAGCATCGCCACTCTCCTCCTCCCTTACGCTCGAGACAAAGCGTGGCATTTCGTTCGTCCTGAACGTCACCACTCTCCTCATCCCTTACGTTCGAGACAAAGCGTGGCATTTCGTTCGTCCTGAACATCGCCACTATCCTCACCCCTTATCTTCGAGACAAAGCGTGGCATTTTGTTCGCCCTGAACGTCACCACTCTCCTCATCCCTGACTCCGTGGCATTTCGTTCATCCTGAACGTAAAAAACCGCGGACTGGGCCGCGGTTTTTGAAATTTCTGAGCTACTCAATTTAACTCAATTCGAAAACACGACCGTTTGCCTACGAAGCCATTTACAGGCTCGCATGAAAAACACCGGAATTCGAAAAACATTAATTTTTTGCATGGCAAGACTATATGCGCGCCACATAGCCAGCGCAAGCATTAAATATCAATCAGCCACCATCAAAAGCATTAACTTTTATTAAACTATTTTTTCTTATGCAATTTAGAACTAAAGGATAACCGGGCATTTTCTCTTCTTTAACTATTATTAATGAACTAGTGGTAAATTTTCTTCGAAGGGACGTGTTCATGAATAACAAGATTTTATTGGGGGTGGCAATTTCCATTGCTTCATTACATAGTAATGCTGTGCCATTTCAAGTATTAGATGCCCGAAGCATGGCAATGGGAGGGACCGGAGTTGCTTCAGCTCAAATATCCACTATGGTCCCCTTTAATCCTGCATTACTAGCCACATACCGAGCAGATGATCATTTTAGCCTAACCTTTCCTCGCTTAGGTCTGTTCGGGTCCGATGAAGACGACTTTATTGATGCCGTTACTGATTTTGATGATGCAAATTACTTTGATGATTTTGATGTCACCATCAATTCTGTAAGTAGTGATGTAGATAATTTAAGCGGTGCACTAGATGGGACAACTGCTGGAGACAATGGCGTTACAGCTGCACTTTCAAACGTCACCACTTCTATCGACAACAGCACAACCATCGCTCAATCCGACTTAGATACACTTGATACAACTAACTCAAACAGTTCAATTAGCTTATTTAGCAGCTCTACAACATCCTTGCAAACCAACGCAGGCACTAATGGAGTGTTAACTCAAAATGTTATTGCATTAAATGATGGGCTAGACAGTTTAAGCGGAAAGGCACTACGGGGGGGCTTTGGAGGTGGGTTAAGCTTTGCAATTCCTAGCAAATCTTTTGGCATCTCAGTAAGTATTGACTCGACTGTCACTGGTTCAGGGCTACTTACTATATTAGAAAAGGATACTCAACTTTTGGTTGATTACACCACAGCCACAGGTGGATACGTAGATGTTTCAGCCACATTTGCTGATGATTTGGTGAATTTTAGCGCCTTAACTGTAAAGCTTGCCGCCTTTACAAGTGACCCTGTTAACAATCCTATTCTTACAGGCGCCGAAGCTGCTGCCCTTGATTTATTTGTTCTTGGGCAAGATGGCGATGCAAGTACAGCAGATACTGGAAGTATTGCGGCATCCGAAGCTGCAGTAAGTAATTACAGTGCAAATGATGCTGATGGCAATCCATTAATTAGTAATAATAATTTTGTTGGTGATGATCCTGACCTAGTATCAACCGCACACTTTTTTGGTATTGCTGTAACCGATATATCTCTTGGAATAGGAAGAATGTTTAATATCCAAGATCAGAACATCGCGATAGGAATTACACCGAAATTACAACGGGTAGATGTATTTGATGTTATTTATCAATTGGATGGTGAAGATCAAAATGGTTTAGAAGTAGATTTTGATGATATTGAAGTAGATGACTACCATAAAGAATTTACTGAGTTTAACTTAGACGCGGGCATAGCTTATCGGTTTGGCGAAAGCGAACGCTGGCAAGTTGCTGGCTCTTTAAAAAATATTATGTCTAAGAGCTACACCTCCGTTACAGGGAAAAAAATAGACTTAAACACTATGGCTAGGGCAGGGTTAAGTTATGAAAATACCGACTTTTGGTTAAAGCCAAAATTAGCAATGGACTTAGATCTTACTGAAAATGAACCAACTGCATTTGAAGACCCTACTAGATACTTTGGTTTTGGTGCTGAGATTGATTTATTCCGCACGATACAATTACGCGGAGGCTACAGAACTAATCTATCAGGCACAGATCAAGAAGTTGTTTCTATTGGAATTGGTTTTTCACCGCTTGTGGTCCACTTTGACCTAGCTGTCATGGCAAATCCAAACGACCCAGAAAAGGAAGCTGGGGCTGCATTTGAGATGGGGGTAGAATTCTAAATTCTTTCTAAGTTAATCAATAATACGGGCCTTAGGCCCGTTATTAAGTTTAGAATATTGCTCGAGAATCTCCTACCTGTACAATAACCCTAAATCTTAAATTTAAGTAATCATGAAAACCTACCTAGTGGGCGGCGCCGTTCGCGATCAATTATTAAATATTAAAAGCAAAGACCGAGACTGGGTGGTGGTGGGCAGCACCAGTGATGAAATGCTGCAACAAGGCTTTAAACAAGTGGGGGCGGACTTTCCAGTTTTTTTGCACCCTAAAAGCCAAGAAGAATATGCCTTAGCTCGCACCGAGCGTAAGCAAGGTCATGGTTACCAAGGTTTTACGGTACAATTCTCTGAGGATGTGACCCTTGAAGAGGATTTAATTCGCCGTGACCTTACCATTAATGCCATGGCTAAGGATGAGGCGGGCAATATTGTTGATCCTTTCATGGGTCAGCAAGATTTAACCAATAAAGTATTGCGCCATGTGAGCCCAGCTTTTCAGGAAGACCCTTTAAGGGTATTAAGAGTGGCCCGTTTCACTGCACGTTTTCACCACCTTGGCTTTACCATTGCGCCTGAAACCTTGTCCTTAATGCAAGACATTTCCAATAGCGGTGAACTTGCCCATTTAACCGCTGAACGAGTGTGGGTAGAAACTGAACGGGCACTTACTGAAAAAAGCCCTTGGGTATTTTTTGAAGTGCTAAAAGATTGTCACGCCTTAAAAACTTGTTACCCAGAGCTAGATACCCTATTCGGAGTTCCACAACCTCCCCAGCATCACCCTGAAATAGACACTGGTCTTCACAGTATTATGGTGCTAAAACAAGCAAGCCTATTAAGCGCAGATCCTGCTGTGCGTTTTGCTGCCCTTATGCATGATTTAGGAAAAGGTCTTACGCCAAAAGAAAACTGGCCAAAGCACATAAAACACGAAGTGCTTGGTTTACCGTTGATTAATAAAATGTGTGACCGGCTGCGTATCCCTAATCGGTTCAGAGAACTCACCCTAAAAGTAGCGCAGTTTCACACTCATGCTCACAAGGCTTTCGAATTAAAAGCCAGTACCCTATGGAAATTATTCAAACAAACCGACGCACTTCGAAAACCAGAGCGTTTTGATGAAATTTTGTTAGCTTGCATGGCCGACAGTCAAGGAAGAACTGGCTTTGAAGAGAGGCCTTATCCACAAGCCGCTTATTTAAAAGACATGTATTTAGCCGCACAAAGCGTTGACATTAAAGACTTAGTCGCACAGGGCATTGAAGGGGCACAACTAGGTCAAGCTATCGAAGAGGCTCGTATTGCGGCCATTGCTGCAGCCAAAAAGAAATACAAAGAGCAAAACTCTAATGCCTGAATTAAGAAAGCAGACAACTGAAGCACCTAAAACTGCGCTTATCACAGGCGGGGCCCATCGAATTGGCGCAGCTATTATAAAAGCACTTCACCAGCAAGGATTTGATATATTTTTACATTTTTCAAATAGTCACGCTGCCGCCCAAGCACTACAAAAATCGCTTAATGGGCAGCGTTCAAATTCTTGTTTTATTTTTTCCTGTGATTTATCTGAAAATGAAGCGCCTCAGAAAATATCTCAATGGCTTTTGCAACATATAAACTCCTTGGACCTGCTTATTAATAACGCCTCGGTTTTTTATGACACCCCTTGGCAAACTGCCACCTATGATGACTGGCAAAAAATGATGAGTATCAATAGCCAAAGCCCATTTTTTTTAACGCAAGCACTGCTGCCTTTACTTAGCAAAACCAGCGGGCAAGTTATTAATCTGATTGATATTCATGTGGAACGTGGCTTAGCAAAGCACCCTATCTATTGTGCCAGTAAAGCCGCCTTGAAAAGCTTAACGCTATCACTGGCAAAAGACCTTAAAGGCAAGATACGCTGTAATGGCATTAGCCCTGGGGCAATATTATGGCCAGAACAAGAAAATAATTTAGAAGCACAACAAGAAATTATTAATAAAATCCCCTTGGGGCATTTAGGGGATGTACAAGATATCAGTGATACGGTTTTATTTTTGATGAACAATTCTTACATTAACGGACAAATTATCAATATAGATGGTGGGCGCACGCTTCATAGCTAGCCCTTGCCATCAATGTAAATCTACCTGCCAAAGCTTTTGTTTCTCTTTATCGTAAAAAAACCACAAACGCGCATAGCTGACTTTTAATTCAGGGTGAAGCGCATCACCTGATATATCGGCCATGGGCAATAACACAAATGCGTTTTTAGTAATTTCATCTCGCGGCAGTTGCACGCCGTCAATATCGCCAACTAAATCATCGTAGGTGAGTATATCAATATCCAGCGTTCGACCACTAAACTTAGGGCCGCTCCGCTCGCGACCATGTTTATCCTCAATGACCTTTAAGGCTTTATTCAATTCACCGACTGTCAGCTTTGTGGTGAAGCGGGCTACTAAATTGTAAAAATTATCGCCATCAAACCCCACCGACTCGCTTTCATAAATAGGGGATAATACAACGTCAGAAAAATGTAAGGCCAACTCTTGCAAACAAGCCGCTATATTTTTTTGCTTGTCTATATTGCTGCCTATGCTGACATACACGCAGGCCATATTAATCTTCCTTGTCGGCAGTGGTGCGCTCTATCATTACGCCTACCGCTTTGGCGCCACGTATGGCACCTGGCTTACTGAGTTTTAATTCAAGCCAAGGGATATTAAATTCTTTCAATAAAATTTGGGCAATGGCTTCTGCCATTGTCTCCACCAGCAAAAACTCACTACCAGAAATAAAGCTAATTAAACGCTTAGAGACATCTTTATAATTCAGCGCCAGTTCAATATTTTCACTTTTCGCCGCAGGCTTATTATCCCAAGCCATGACCAAGTCAATACGAACAATTTGCTTTATTTCACGCTCCCAATCATAAATACCAATAATGGTTTCAATTTCTAAACCGTCTACAAATACTTTATCCATTGGGTTCTCTATAACTATGTTCAATTAATTTTTAAGGCTGCTTGATACATTACTGGTTTTTAATCAGTATTTTTACGGCATTATGCTTACACTAAATTGCCGGCAACTCATCCATAGGCCAACGAGGATGAATTATTATTTCATCGCCGTCTTTTTGGCCAGCCTTCAATCTTTGGCAGCCAGCGTAGGCGATCATGGCCCCATTGTCGGTGCAAAACTCTGGCCTTGGGTAAAACACTTCACCTTTTAACTTAGCCATCACCTCATGAAGCTTTTGCCTTAATACTTTATTAGCACTGACTCCACCGGCAATTACTAAACGCTTATGACCTGTTTGCAATAAAGCTCGTTTACATTTAATGGCTAGGGTTTCTACCACCGCTCGCTCGAAGGCCACCGATATATCTGCCTTATCCTGCGAGGTTAATTCACCATCTTGCTCTTCGCTAGGTGAAGAATTTTGTTCTTTACATTTTAAGATGGTATTTCGTGCTGACGTTTTTAAACCACTAAATGAGAAATCTAAACCTGGGCGGTCGGTCATGGGACGTGGAAATAAAAATCGCTTGGTATCGCCATTGGCCGCTAAGCGCGCGATGTGCGGGCCACCTGGGTATGGCAAGTCCATCATTTTTGCGGTTTTATCAAAGGCCTCTCCTGCGGCATCATCAATGCTTTCCCCTAGTACTTCATATTGGCCAATGCCTTTTACATCCACCAATTGCGTATGGCCACCGCTTACCAGTAAAGCCACAAAGGGAAACTCAGGAGCATTATCTTCTAATAAAGGGGCCAACAAATGCCCTTCCATGTGGTGAATGGCCAAAGCCGGTAACCCCCAACTCCAAGCCAAGCTTCTGGCCAAGCAAGCGCCTACCAACAATGCCCCTGCTAAGCCTGGGCCACTGGTATAGGCAATGCCGTCTAAATCATCAGACGTACAATTTGCTTCTTTAAGTACCTGCTTTATAAGTGGGATCGATTTACGAATATGATCGCGGCTGGCCAGTTCAGGCACCACGCCACCATATATGGCGTGCATTTCAATTTGACTGTATAAACAATGTGCCAACAGGCCTTGCTCAGAGTCATATATGGCGACACCTGTTTCATCACAACTGCTTTCTATGGCTAAAACCCGCATGGCCACCCCTAAAATTAGTGTCTTGCAAAAAATTAGTGCTATTTTACGTGCCAAAGCGACATAAGACCAGACACTCCTACCCTCTTCTAAGCCAGTAACCACAAGGCCTAACGGGCGATTTACAAATACATCAACTATACTGGTTAACGGTTTTGCAATTGCGGGATAAAGCGAGTAGAATCCCCCGCCTCATAGGGCCTCTGTGAGCAATGTTTAAGCGAGCAATCGTTCAAACACAAGGTTTCGCAGGGTGAAGTACCCACAGTCAACTGATACGTAATAAGGTAGTTTTAATGCCACAAGTTAAAGTAAAAGAAAACGAGCCATTTGACGTAGCACTACGTCGCTTCAAACGTTCTTGCGAAAAAGCAGGCGTTCTTTCTGAAGTACGTCGTCGCGAACAGTTTGAAAAGCCAACTACAGAACGTAAGCGCAAAAAAGCTGCTGCCGTTAAGCGTCACGCTAAAAAAGTTTCACGCGAACAGCGTAAAATGGTTCGTTTGTACTAATTAAGATCATCAACTGATTTAGAGACATCGCTATGAGTGAGCAAGGCCTGGTTCAAACCCTTAAGGATGCTGTAAAAGCTTCTATGCGTGCGAAAGATAAGCCACGCGTACAAGCATTGCGCCTTATACAGGCTGAACTCAAGCGAGTTGAAGTTGACGAACGCATCGAACTGGATGACGCACGTGTCATTAGCATTTTAGATAAAATGCTAAAACAGCGTCGTGACTCTATAAAGCAATACGAAGATGCAGGCCGTAATGAGCTTGCTGAAGGTGAGCTTTATGAAGTTAACGTGATTCAGGATTTTCTTCCAGAAGCCCTATCTGAAGAAGAGCTATCTGCCATTGTTGTTAAAGCAATTGCCGATAGCGATGCATCGGGCATGCAAGACATGGGCAAGGTAATGGGACTGGTTAAGCCTCAAATCCAAGGCCGTGCAGAAGTTGGTAAAGTCAGCCAATTGGTTAAAAGCAAGCTAGCTTAATGCCACTGCTTTTGGCATATTGATTGCCTATGGCTGGTCGTATTCCCCAATCGTTCATTGACGATCTATTATCACGCATCAATATTGTTGACGTGGTTGATAGCCGAGTACGACTTAAAAAGGCCGGCAAAAATCACAGTGCCTGCTGCCCCTTTCATAACGAAAAAACCCCCTCTTTTACGGTTAGTTCCGACAAACAATTCTATTATTGTTTTGGTTGTGGTGCCAAAGGCAACGCACTGGGCTTTGTTATGGAATTCGATAATATCGACTTTCCCGAAGCGGTGGACAACCTTGCCGGCACGCTGGGCATGGAAGTACCCAAAGAAGAAATCAGCCCGCACCAACAGCAAAAGCAACAAGAACGCATTAGCCTATACGACCTATCTGGTAGTGCCAGTGAGTTTTATCAGCAACAGTTACGCTTTCATGATAATCGCCAAGCCCCCATTAAATACCTAAAAAAACGCGGACTTTCGGGTAAAGCTGCTAAGTTTTTTCAAATTGGTTACGCACCACCGGGCTGGGATAATTTAAAAAGCGCATTGGGCACTGATGAAGAAAAATTGCAGGGTTTAAAAGACGCAGGCCTTGTTATTGAAAAAGACAGCGGCAAAACCTACGACCGTTTTCGAAACCGCGTCATCTACCCTATTCGCGATTTACGTGGCCGCACCATAGGTTTTGGCGCACGTACCTTGGGGGACGATAAACCCAAATACCTCAATAGCCCAGAAACCCCCATATTTAACAAAGGCCATGAACTTTACGGCCTTTACGAATGTCGACAAATTCGCCAAACCCTCAAACGCTTTTTAGTAGTAGAAGGCTATATGGATGTGGTGGCGCTGCACGAATTTGGCATTCATTACGCGGTAGCCACACTGGGTACTGCCACCAGTGACACCCACTTAAACAAACTGTTTAAAATTGCCCCTGAAATTGTCTTTTGTTTTGATGGCGACGAAGCTGGGCGCCGTGCCGCCAAACGGGGCTTGGATTTAGTCTTGCCCATTTTGGAAGACGGCCAACAAATTCGCTTTATGTTTCTACCTGAAGGAGAAGACCCTGACTCCATGGTGCGTAAAGAAGGCAAAGAAGGCTTCGAGCAACGCATGAATAATGCCCAAGGGGTCAGTGAGTTTTTACTGACCACCCTAAAGCAAGACATAGACGACCCAGCCAGCATTGATGGCCGCGCCCGCTTAGCAAAACTCGCTGCGCCACTGCTGCAACAGGTGCCCGGCAAAGTACTGCAAACACTTTTTTGGCAAGCGCTGGCTGAAGATACGCAAATAGATGTAGAGCAAATTAAGTCTCTGGCCATTAGCGAAGAAGCCAAGCCACTGGAAACACCCCCACCTCCAAAACATAGAACACAAGAGCGCGAATATCAATACACTGCGCCAAGTGACATAAGCACGGCTGAAGCCCATGAGGAGTATTCTTATGAAGCGGAATACGCCCACCAAGAAGACAACTACCAAGACGGTGGTGATTTCCAGCAAGGCGCAACCCAAGCCACTCCAAACAACGAGCCACCCTTGGTTAAACAGGCCATAGCTTTGGTTTTGCACGCCCCTCATATCATTCCAACATTTGGCGATCTTGGCTTCTTGCAAGAATTCACGGGTCCATACAGCGTGCTACTGCAAAAGCTCATTAGCCTACTGCAAGCCTCCCCGCAAAAGCACACGCTAGATGCCTTAAGTATACTGGCCACCGATGCCGACTATTTGTCTTACAAAACCCTAGCCGAGCAACACAATAAAAGTGAGGGCCACCTAAGCCAAGAACAAGTGGCTAATGACTGCCTTGGACAGTTACGCATGAAGGCCACCGCACAAATAAAAGTGCGTTTAATTAAAAGCTCGGTCGCGCTAGGGGGCTTTAAAAATTTACCCAGCCAGGACCAAGAATTGTTTCAATGGGCCACGAATATGCAGCAATTAGATATTCTAAATCAGAAGATATTAAAGATGGGCGGTAAAATAGAAGACCTAAGCGAGCAAGATCAGGTCAAATATCGCCAATTAACTACGCCCAACGCTTGAAAAAAGCAAAATCCCCCCCATTATCAGCTACTTAACAGCAACTGCGCTGGCTAACCGGTGATCGACTCATTATAATACCGGGTTTGATCCGCGCAACAGCATCAGACAATACAGGGTAACTATGGCCGCCACACAACAGTCCCGCCTGAAAGAGCTCATTGCCAAAGGTAAAGAGCAGGGTTACCTAACCTATGCCCAGGTAAACGACCACCTTCCAGATGACATCGCCACACCAGAACAAGTGGAAGATATCATTCGCATGATTAACGATATCGGCATACAAGTGGCTGAATCGGCTCCCGATGCCGATTCGCTATTAATGGGTGACAGTTCAACCGATGAAGCCGCCGCTGAAGAAGCCGCTGCTGCACTTGCCGCTGTTGATAGCGACATTGGCCGCACCACCGACCCAGTGCGTATGTACATGCGTGAAATGGGTACCGTTGAACTACTGACTCGCGAAGGCGAAATAGTCATAGCCAAACGTATCGAAGAAGGCATTCGTGAGGTAATGGCAGCGCTGTCTTATTACCCCGATTCTGTACGCACGGTTTTAGACGCCATCAAAGAATCCATGGCCGATGAAGAAGTAAACCGTCTTGGTGACGTGTTTAACGGCTTTATTGATGCCAGCGACGATGACCCAGTACCGGCTACGCCTATTTCTGCCAAGGTAGAAGAAGAGAAAAAAGAAGGCGATGACAACACCGAAGACGACGATGACGAAGACGACGCACCCACTGGACCCGATCCAGAAGAAGTAAAACGTCGTATGGCCGAAATCGATGAGCAGCTTGGTAAAGTGCTAGCCTCTATTGAAAAGAACGGTCGTGGCAACAAAACTACTGATAAAGAACAAGTTTATCTGTCTGAGTTGTTTGCTCCTATTAAGCTTTCTCCTAAATATTTCGATGAACTAGTCGGTCGTGCTCGCGACAACCTAGATCATATTCGCGCTCAAGAACGTCAAATCATGATGATCTGTACGCGTAAATGCAAAATGAAGCGCCAAGAGTTCATTAAGTCTTACCAAGGCAACGAAGGCGATGCTGAATGGATTGATGGCTTAATTGAAGCTGGAAAAGATTACTCACCTGCTTTAACGAACCACCGATACGACTTACAGCGCGCCCAGAAAAAGATTCGCCGCGTATCACTTCGTGTAGGCTTGCCAATTGCTGATATTAAAGACATTAACCGTCGCGTATCTATTGGTGAAGCTCGTGCTCGTCGCGCCAAAAAAGAAATGGTAGAAGCCAACCTACGCTTGGTAATTTCTATTGCGAAAAAGTACACCAACCGTGGTTTGCAATTCCTTGATTTGATTCAAGAAGGCAACATCGGTTTGATGAAAGCGGTTGATAAGTTTGAATACCGTCGTGGCTATAAGTTCTCGACCTACGCCACTTGGTGGATTCGTCAGGCTATTACCCGTTCAATCGCTGACCAAGCACGTACCATTCGTATTCCGGTACACATGATTGAAACCATCAACAAGCTAAACCGTGTTTCACGCCAAATGCTTCAGGAAATGGGCCGCGAAGCCACTCCAGAAGAGCTGGCAGAGCGCATGGATATGCCAGAAGATAAGATTCGTAAGGTACTGAAAATTGCCAAAGAACCTATCTCAATGGAAACTCCAATTGGTGATGACGAAGACAGCCACCTAGGTGACTTCATCGAAGACGGTAACTCTTCAAGCCCAATCGATAACGCCACCGAAACCGGCTTAGTTGACGCCACTCGTGGTGTACTAAATGGTTTAACGGCTCGTGAATCTAAAGTGTTGCGCATGCGTTTTGGTATCGACATGAATACCGATCACACTCTAGAAGAAGTGGGCAAACAATTTGACGTAACCCGTGAGCGTATCCGTCAGATTGAAGCCAAAGCCCTTAGAAAACTGCGTCATCCAACGCGCAGTGATCACCTAAGAAGCTTCTTAGACGAGTAATATTGAGTAAGTTTGCAATTAAGGCAAACTTACCAAGAAAATCATAGACTTAGGGCTATGCAAAAGGAGTATCGGGCTTTATAATCCGATGCTCTTTTTTATGACTCGTACAAAATGCGAGTAATGCAAAAGAAAGTGTTACTTAACACTGTATTTTGTCCCACTCACAAGGTGGGCAAAAGACGCGTTAAGGGCCTGTAGCTCAGTTGGTTAGAGCAGCGGACTCATAATCCGTTGGTCGCGAGTTCGAGTCTCGCTGGGCCCACCAACCAAATTCAAGATCCTCGTAGGTTAACGCTTACGGGGATTTTTTATGCCTGCTATGAAGTACTCTTTCTAAAGTTAACTCTTCAACTTTAAACGCATCTAAAAATTTTCGCTCAAATGTACCGGACTAGGACCGGAGACCTTGCCAATCTATTTACCCACCCCTTCTATTTCTCTAATTAATTTCTAATATTAAAATATTCAAATATATTTACCCTAACCAGATACATCCCCTGAAAATTTTTGAGCTGAATACAGTACAAAAAACAGACAAGCCACCACGGTCGCCATTTCTAAAACTTCGACCTAAATCCGTGAAATTCATCCAGATGAACCGCCATACGACCGTTGCGTCGACGACGTCGCTAAATTGAATGGTGAATGTCTTGGGGGGAGTGAGCATTGGCTTAGTCTAGAGCTGGGGATAACTCGACTGGGTAGTTCTGGGCCCACGGATTAGGGATATTTGATACTGGCCCTATATTGAGTCATTCAATTTATTACACAAACAATTTACCTGATATAATTCTTTCAATCTTCTCGATACAGCAATGGATTGATGCCTTCTTTGTATAGTAGGAGCATCGAATTAAGGATAATTACCAGTGAACAAAATGTTCAAACACTCCCTATATACCTCACATTTTAAATTCTTAATTCTCACATTTTTGATAACTGTACTCTCAGCCTGTGGAAGCGATACAAATACAGATAACACGCCCCCAATTATCACTATCATTGGGGGTAATCCACTTACAGTTATTCAAGGGGATAACTACATTGACGAAGGCGCTACGGCAAATGATGACGTTGATGGAGAAGTAGCTGTTTCTATCAATGGCTCCGTTGATACAAGCACTCTTGGTGAACACACCATCACTTATACTGCAATGGATAAAGCCAATAATATAGCCACGTCAATTCGGATTGTTTCAATACTTACTGCCGATATTACCCCACCGACTCTCACCCTCATTGGTGAACCCTCACTTAATCTATTCATAAATGATTCCTATGTAGAGCAAGGCGCTATTGCAACAGACAATCGAGACTCTGATTTAAACATCATAATTACTGGAAGTATTAATACCGCAGTTGAAGGTGATTACCTTATTACATATTTAGTAACTGACAGTTCAGGAAATTCAAGCAGCGTTACAAGGCTCATTTCAATTACCCTCCCTGATACCACTCCACCAGTTATAACTTTAAATGGAGCCAGTTCTATTAGGCTACTTCTAAATGACACATATGTTGAAGAAGGTGCTACAGCAACAGACAACCTAGACCCAACTGTTGAGATCACCACCACCGAAAATATTGATAACTCTACAGTAGGTGAGTACATAGTCACTTATACCGCCATAGATAATTCAGGTAACTCAAGTTCCATTGTTAGAACAATATCAGTTGAACCTCCTAAGCCCTTCATTACGACTTGGAATACCAATATCGAAAGTGAAGATGAAGAAGAAGAAGAAAATAGACAAGTTACAATATTTACACACGGAGAAGGCTATAACTATCAAATTAGCTGGGGAGATGGTCTAGTTGATGAGAATATTACTGGGGATATTACTCACACATATGCAACAGCAGGTACCTACACAGTTTCAATTAATGGTCATTTCCCACAAATAATAAATAATTCAATCAATGAAAATAAAAAGCTAAAATCTATCGAACAGTGGGGGGATATTAAATGGCTCTCAATGAGAAGAGCTTTTTATAAAACTTCAGATCTCGCAGTTAACGCTACTGATTCACCAGACTTGTCACGTGTCTCTGATATGAGTGCCATGTTTTCCGGAGTTAATGGGTTTAGTGCAGTACAAGAACACTGGGACTGGGACGTTGCAACTGTAACAAAGATGGATTCTTTATTTAGTTTCAATGGAGGCTTCAATCAAAACATCAGTAATTGGAATGTTTCATCTGTCACCGACATGGACAATATGTTTAGTAACGCATTGTCCTTTAACCAAGCCTTAAGCAATTGGAATGTATCATCTGTAACTACTATGAGATATATGTTTGATAATGCCGCTCTATTTGATCAAGATATTTCTAACTGGAATGTCTCATCAGTAACAGATATGCAAGGGATGTTTTGGGATGCTAGAAGTTTTAATCAACATATCGGAAAATGGCACACCGTGTCGGTAACAGATATGGGTGCAATGTTTTATGGGGCTGTGTTATTTAACCAAAATATTAGTGACTGGGATGTATCATCCGTAACAGATACAAACTACATGTTTGAAGGGGCCAGTAATTTCAACCAGAACTTAAATACATGGAATGTATCCTCCGTAACCAATATGAAACAAATGTTTAAAAAAGCAAAAACCTTCAATGGAAAAGTATCCGATTGGGATGTCTCTTCCGTTACAGATATGTCCGATATGTTTAGAAATGCAACTGCATTCAATCAAAACTTAAATAACTGGAATACTACCTCTGTCACCATGCTAAGCTATATGTTTTCCGAAGCAACTTCCTTTAATGGGGATATATCTGACTGGAAAGTATCATCTGTTAAAGACATGTCATTTATGTTTCATGAAGCAGAAAGCTTCAATCAAGATATTAGTATGTGGAATGTATCCTCTGTAGAAAACATGGGGCATATGTTTAAAAATGCTAGAAGTTTTAACCAAGATATCGGCAATTGGAACGTATCTTCTGTAAATGATGTAGCTTCAATGTTTTCATGCGTTCCGCCAGAGTTTTCTTTACCAATAGGCTGTGTATTTGATCAAAACCTGGGCTCCTGGGACATATCTTTAATTACAGGCTGGAACTTCACTGGTTTTTTAAGTGGCCAGAAACTATCAGTAGAGAACTATGACGCGATGCTTATTGGCTGGAGCCAGCTTAATGTTCAGGAAAACGTTTCCTTATATGGCGGTTATAGTAAGTATTCAAATGCTTCAGTGAGTGCAAGAGAAGTTCTTAGGGAAACCTTTTCTTGGTCATTTATTGATAGAGGCCTTGAGCCATAGTTAAAAATAATTCTGATGTAGCGTCCTTGGCTTCAAGGACCAACTCTGGAAATGAGAAGGCCTCCAATTACACCTTTTTTACTTTTTTGGACTGGAGCTTGAATAGGGTTTCGTAATTTTGAGTGACTGTAGCGAGAAGTGAATTCAGGTAGCTTTAATTTCTTAATTATAAAGAAGAGAGCAATAGTTAGAGCAGCCCCGTATCCCTACGACTCATAATCCGTTGGTCGTGAGTGCTAGTCTCGCTGGGCCCACACCCAAATTCAAGATCCTCGTAGGTTAACGCTTATGGGGATTCTTTATGTCTAATAGAAGGTGACTTATCTAAAGTTGATCATCAGTCTTAAACTAATTGAAGCTTTTCACTTAAATGAACTGCCACAGATCCAGAGCCTCGACGACATAGCTAAACAGGGAGGAACATATTGAGATGATCGAAATTAACAGGATTAGAGCTAGGGGGTATCTCACTGGGCTATTTCTAGGCCCACGAACTAGAAATATTTAAGAATTAGTATATGTGCCAATGTGAATTTTCTTTACAAGCCATCACCTTCTTCCAGCCACGTCTTAAATATTTTGTCAGATTCACCACTTCCCTGAAGAATTTGAATTTCATGGTTCATCTTTGTATAAAGCTCATAAGCTCTAGGGGATGTTTTTGAAATAAAGGCGTGAAAAGTGGTCGTGCCTGCCCAAGGAATTTTTATAGCTGAAATAACTTCTGAATAGTCATACACACCATACTTTTTCCCAGCCAAAATAGGCTCCATAGGAGATGGGAAGAAATCACATTTTTCATAGGAAATTTTTTTCAAAACATGAGCTAAGCCTTGAGCGGCTGTATCTATATTGTTCGTCACACCCAACTTCCTATACATTGTGTAGTTATAACCTAGAATACCGCAGATTTTATAGTCTTTAAGATCAGCTGGTGAATCAATCTTAGGAGGGGTTTTAAACCTTTCAGTAGAATAGAACAAGCCTTGATGAGTTTTATAAAGTGCAGAAGTAATAAAATATTTTTTTCCCCGATCTTCGTTATATGATCCATTCGTAAAAGCTTCAAATTTTTTATATTTATCAAAATGAGTCACTTCATAAAGACAGCGTTTCCAAGGCCCCATCGTTGTAGAATGCTTAAGGCCAATTCTTTTAAAAACTTCTTTGAATAATTCAACTGTGGCGCCCATCACTACAGACTTATCAACCTTACCGTTTTCCCTTTTAAAATAAATATAAGGAGGCCACTCACCGTCATGATAGCAAAGCCTTACATCGTCACTTCCTAGCGCTTCGAATGCGCTTGTAAGAGTTAAAGCTGCGATTAAAGAATATTTAATAAAATTCCAGTTATGGGGTTTAGTCATAATCTTACTTTCAGTTTTAAATATTAGTTTAGTTGATATTTAAATAAGCACTATCAAACCTAAAAGGAAGTGCTTTGCCTTGAATGACTTGGCAGTCGAAGATATTTTTTATGGATAACCACAAGCGTGCAAAATTAAAGCATGGCATAAGACTTGTATGCACCTATGGTATGACAAAGCTCAGCCACTTCATCACTACTTTTACTCTAACCTTATTATTCACGGCCAATCCTACCCATGGGGCCGATGAAGACACAGATACCGCCTTGCAGGGCGTCACGGATGACCCGAATATTACGACCACTGATCCTGCCAGTACCCCTGAAGATGCCACTGAGCCTGAGTCACAAGGTGATGTGGCCGCTGATAAGCCTGAAGATGAAGCTTCCTTAAACGATTCTGAAGCGCAAACCGCACAAGAAGTCATTCCCCATGTTATCCCCAACCCAGGTACGCGCCGCATTCAAGAAGTGCTTAAACACTTAAATCTGTTTCAACGCGACGAAGAGGTTATTAAGTTTGGCGACGAAGAATCCACCTTAAGCGGCCTGTATTTACCTGAAAATACCGGCACCCCACAGGGGGGGATTTTAATACTGCACGATATCGAAGAGCACGCTCATTGGCCGCAAACCGTGGGGCCATTAAGAGAGTATTTACCCGACTACGGCTGGAACACATTAAGTTTATTTTTTGAAGATTACCTTCGGCGCCCATTGCCAGTGAAAGAAATCATCCCTCCAGACGATACCCCACTAGAGAATGACGCCAGTGAAGAAGATGCCATCGCACAAGATGCTGCGCTGCTGGAAGCTGAATTAGAAACCACCGACAATGAAGAAACAGCCAGTGAAGAAATTGAAGATCAGAATTTTACCGATGAACCCACCGATTCGTTATCTGAAATTGCCCAGTCACTGGATGGGCTGCCCACCTTAAATACACAAGACAGTATCACCCAACCTAAAGACCCCGAGCTTTCAAGCGAAGAGCAATTTCTAAAAGACATGCAAATGCGTGTAGAGGATGGCTTGCGGCAATTAAATACATTAGGACAATTTAACCTAGTAATCATAGCCCATGGCTTAAGCGCCAACTGGGCGGCGGCCACACTTAACGAACGGTTTAAAAATACTCCTGGAGTACGTGGCTATGCACTGGTATTAGTTAATGCTAAGGCCAGTAGTTACCCTGTGTATGATCTAAATGAACAACTGGCTCAATTAAAAATTCCCATGTTGGATATTGTTACCAAACTCAACAAAGGGGAAAAACGCTTAATGATCAATCGTCGAAATGCCATTACGCGCAAACAAAATAAACAGTATATTCAAATTCAATTACCCGAAATTCATACCAATTTAAAAGGCAAGGTCAACATGCTTACCCGTCGTGTTCGAGGTTGGCTGAAAACCCATGCCGCTGGTGAAGAAGTCGATGTGGTGGTTAAAAATTAGAATGTATTAAAACGAAAAAACGCTTTAATAAAGTAACTGCACTCTAGGGCTAAAAACTTAATAGGGTCCGGGCCTCTTGAGTTTGAGCAATTTTTTTCCGGTCAAATACATTACGAATTGAAAAGAATATATACACTTTATTATATTGCCAGTTCAGCGCATCACTGCCTAACAGAGTGATATCCATCACATGATATTCGGGCACCGTTTCGATATAAGTATTTGAACTCTCATCTTTTCTTTTAACTATACAGATATATTTAACGAATAAGGATAAGTCGCGCGATAGCCGCGACTTATCCTATTGTTGAACGA